>OGES01000531.1_pt1 | contig 37218 bp, 24 predicted proteins | sample 1570711 | NCBI WGS metagenome assembly OGES01 (sample SAMEA2582133, study PRJEB24529) | metagenome | biome: Human gut stool | place: China | collected 2011 | reverse complement strand
CTGCAAGAGGTGTTTTTGTACGTTGCCAAAAATTTTTCTAAAATTCATCGAGAAAACTGTCACGAACTCGCCGCTTATTATAAATTGGAATCCCGCATTTGCAAGATGATTTTTGCGCGGCGGAAAAGTTTTTGGAGAAGTGCTCCGGCGGCATACCGCGGTATCGCGCAGCGGTGGGGCAATTCGGCGGAATGCTCAAGATAACGCGGTGATTTTTGACCGATCTTCACAAAAAGTTTTTCGGTTTGTGCACAAAAAGCCGCCGCTTGTGAGGAAAAAGCTTTTTCGGACCGGAAATTGTGCTATACTGAACAGGAAAAATGGGAGCATTCTGCCCGAAAAAAGGGAAACGGAAGGAGAGCGGCACAACACTATGATCCGGCTGGCACTGGTTGAAGACGATGGGAACTATCGCAGCCAATTGAAGGAATATATCGCTCGCTATGCGCAGAGCAGCGGCGAGCGGTTCACGGTGCAGGAGTTTGAGGACGGCGACGAGATCGCGCTGGGGTACAAGGCGGAGTATGATATCATCCTGATGGACATCGAGATGAAGTTCATGGACGGCATGATGGCGGCGGAGGAGATCCGCAAGGTGGATACAGAGGTCATCATCATCTTCATCACCAATTCGCCGCAGTATGCCATCAAGGGTTATGCGGTGGATGCACTGGACTATGTGATCAAGCCGGTGTCCTATTTTGCATTTTCGCAGCGGCTGGCGCGCGCCATCGAGCGGCTGCAGCACCGCAGCCGGCATTTTCTGCAGGTGAACACCCGCGAGGGCACCCACAAGCTGGACATCAAACAGCTGTACTACATCGAAAGTCAGGGACACGACCTGTTCTTCCACACATCGGAGGGAGAGCTGCTCGGTTCCGGCTCCATGCAGGAGTTTGAAAAACGACTGGAAGCGTACAGCTTTTTCCGCTGCAACAAGGGGTATCTTGTCAATCTGGAATATGTGGATACCGTCCATGGCGAGAACGTCATTGTCCACGGAGAAACGGTCGCGCTGTCCCGCGCACGGCGCAAGGCGTTTCTGGACGCGCTCAATAACTATATCAATGGAGTGTGATGCAGATGCCGTATTATGAACTGGATATTCCCCGCATCTGCACGGCGGTGGCGGACTGGGCAGCATGCATCCTGTACCTGCACTTCCAGCCGCCCCGTTTCGGCGGCTGGAAACGCTGGACGGTGTACGGGGCGGCGCTTGCCGTGCTGTGTACCTATCTTGTACTGACCGACGGACACAGCGGTGCAATGTTCAATGTCCTATACGCAGGCTCCGTTGCCCTGATGATGCTGTTTCTCTGCATTGCATCCCAGGGCAATATCTGGCAGTGTACCTTCTTCTGTGCGCGCAGTGTGATCTCGGCGGGGTTTGCTGCATCCCTTACATGGCAGATGTATGTGTACTTTGCGCAGGAGATCGCGGCACTGCAGCCGTTGTGGGCGCTGTGCCTCTTTGTCGGGGTCAGCTATGGCATTCTCTTCGGGCTGCTCTGGTGGGTGGAAAAAGGACAATCCTCCACCAGCATTGATTTCCAGATCACGCCCCGGACGGCGCTCAACACGGCGATCATTGCGATCGTTATTTATATCCTGAGCAGCATCAGCTATGTGGAGGTCAACACGCCCTTTACCGTCAGCGGCAGAATGGGCATCTACTCTACCCGCAGCATCGTCTACTTCGGCGGGCTTGCGCTGCTGATCGCCTACCAGTCCCAGATCTGCGATCTGCTGGCACAGCGGGAAGCGGATGCATTGCGGAATATGCTCGTGCTGCAATACGAAAACTACAAGATGCGGCAGGAGAGCATTGATCTGGTCAACCGCAAATACCACGACCTCAAGCATCAGATCGCCATCCTGCGCAGCGAGAGCGTCAGCGAGAGCACCCAGATCCTGGACCAGATGGAGCAGGAGATCCACGCCTACGAGGCAAACAGCGACACCGGCAACAAGGTGCTGGACACGGTGCTGACCGGCAAAAGCATGACCTGCAACGCCCAGAACATCCAGCTGACCTGTGTGGCGGACGGAACAGCGCTGAACTTTATGGATGTGATGGACATCAGCAACCTGTTCGGCAACGCGCTGGACAATGCCATCGAGAGCGTTTCCAAGATCGCAGACCCGCAGCGGCGGCTGATCCATCTCAGTGTTTCGCGCCAGAAGGGCTTTGCCGCCATCCGGATCGAGAACTGCTATGAGGGTGCGCTGAAGTTCGAGAACGGGCTGCCCATCACCACCAAGGCGGACGGGCGGTACCACGGTTTCGGTCTGAAGAGCATTCAGGCGACCGCCCGGAAGTACGGCGGCTCGGCAACGGTGTCCACCCGGGACGGCTGGTTTGAGCTGCGGGTGCTGATCCCGCTGGAACAGAATTGAATCCCGGATCCCGACTTCGGTCGGGATTTTTTTGTTTCTGGGCATTGTGAACAAATTGTGACTGAATTTTCTTGTCAAAAATGCCAGAAGATTTTTTGGCTTGTGCCAAAAAAATGACCATTTGCGCACAAAACGGGGATTTTGAGGGGATTTGTGGTATGGTATCCGGGAAGAGAAGGGAGCGTGTCACATGCAGACAGTCGAGTGGAATAAAGGCTGGAGCTTCAGCCGACTGAGCGAGATGGACAAGGCGGTGGTTGTGGATCTGCCGCACGATGCCATGCTTGCCGAGCCGCGCGGAGCGCACTGCCCCAGCGGCGTGAACGGCTGCTGGTACGAAGGATACGATTACTGCTACATCAAGCGGTTCACCGCGCCGGAAAGCTGGCTGGAACAGGATGTATTCTGGGAGTTTGAGGGGGTCTACCACAACGCGGAGATCTGGCTGAACGATGTGAAGATCGCAAGCTGGCGCTACGGTTACACCCGCTTTTTTGCCCCGGCGGGAGACGCGCTGCGGGCGGGCGAAAACGAGCTGAAGGTCATTGCGCGCAATGCCGACCAGCCCAACAGCCGCTGGTATTCCGGCGCAGGTCTGTACCGCCCGGTATGGCTCCACATCGCACCGAAAAAACGGCTGAAAACGGACGGCGTCCGCATCCGGACCCTGTCGCTTTCGCCCGCCGTTGTGGAGGTCACGGCAGAGAGCACCGCACCCGGACAGATCACCATTGCGCTGCCCGGCGCAAAGCAGACCCTGCAGACCGATGATTCCGGCAGAGTGGCAGCGAAGTTCACCCTGAGCGGTGTCCGTCCGTGGAGCTGCGAGGACCCGGAGACCTATCCGTGCACCGTATGCTACCGCAGTGCGGACGGAAGCTGCGGGGATACCTCCACGGTCCGGTTCGGCGTGCGCACTCTGGAATGGGGCGCGGACAAAGGGCTGCTGCTCAACGGCAAACGGATCATCCTGCGCGGCGCGTGCATCCACCACGACAACGGCATTCTGGGTGCGGCGTGCTGGGAGGACGCGGTGGAGCGCAAGGTGCGGCTGCTGCAAAAGGCAGGCTACAACGCGATCCGTTCGGCACACAATCCCTGCAGCAAGGCGCTGCTGGACGTCTGCGACCGGCTGGGCATGCTGGTGATGGACGAATTTGTGGACTGCTGGTACATCCACAAAACGGTCCATGATTATGTGGACGACTTTGCACAGTGGTGGAAAAAGGATCTGGATGCAATGGTGGCGAAGGATTACAACCACCCCTGCGTGATCCTGTATTCCACCGGCAACGAGGTCAGTGAGACAGCACAGCCCAAGGGCATCTTCCTGACTGGGGAGCTGACGCGGTATCTCCACAGTCTGGACGCGACCCGCCCGGTGACCTGCGGCGTGAATATCTTCTTCAACTTCCTCAGCTCCATGGGTTTTGGCGTCTACAGCGACGAAAAGGCGAAGAAGGAGCTGGAAAGCAGCGGCAAAAAGAAGAAGGCGGTGGGCAGCGAATTTTATAACAATCTTGCAGGTCTGATGGGTGCCAACACGATGAAGATCGGTGCCACCCTCCACGGCTGCGATGTCCGCACCCGCGGTGCATTTGCCAAGATGGACTTTGCCGGTTACAACTACGGCATCCTGCGGTATGAGCACGACCTGAAAAAATACCCGGAGCGTCTGATCCTTGGCACCGAAACCTTCTGCGATGATGCCTATCGCTTCTGGGAACAGGCAAAAACCGAAAAGCGCCTGCTGGGCGATTTTGTCTGGGCAGGCATCGACTATCTCGGCGAGGTGGGCGTGGGCAGCTGGGAATATGCCGATTACGCCCCGGACTTCAGCCACGGTCCGGGCTGGATGACCGCCGGGTCGGGTCGCATCGACCTGACCGGCAGCGAGCTGGCAGAAGCGGATTACACCCGCGTGGCATTCGAGTTGGAACAGGGACCCATCCTTGCGGTGCGGCCGCTGGGGCACGAGGGCAAGCATTCGCCCTCCGCATGGAAGATGACCAACGCCCGGCGTTCGTGGTCCTGGCGCGGCTGCGAAGGGGAGACGGCAGTGGTGGAAGTCTACGCCCGTGCCGCCCGCGTGGAGCTGCAGCTCAACGGAAAGAGCATGGGCAGCAAAACCTTCCGGAAGGACTGCAAGACCCAGTTCCGCATCCCGTATGAAAGCGGCACCCTGACGGCGATTGCCTACGATGCGGCGGGACGGGAGCTGGGCAGAGATGTCCTGAATACGGCAGCATCTGCCACCGAGCTGCGGTGCGAGCCGGAGCAGCCGACCATCCGGGCAGGACATCTCGCGTTCATCCGCCTGCGCTACACCGACCCGGCGGGCATCGCAAAGCCCATGGAACGCCACCGCATTTCGGTCCGGGTGACCGGCGGAAGGCTGCTGGCACTGGGCAATGCCTGCCCCTACAATGCGGACGGATACCTGAAACAGGATACCGATACTTATTACGGCGAAGCGCTTGCCATCGTACTTGCCGATGGCAGCGCCTCCGTGGAGCTGACGGCGGCAGATGGTGCACGCACGGCTCATTGCAGCATTGGTCTGGAAGGAGAGGAACACCATGTTTGAAATTTCGCGTCTGACGGTGGAGCATCTGCGCAACGGATGTGTCACGGACAAGGCATCGCCCCGCTTCGGGTTTGCGGTCCGCAGCGACCGCGCCGGGGCAAAGCTTGTCGCCGCGCAGCTGAAGGTGGGCGACTGGGAAACCGCGCTGGGGGACGAGGCACAGAAGGGCACCGTCTATGCCGGAGCGGCGCTCAAGCCGTTTACTACCTACTCGGTGAAGCTGACGGCAACGGATGACGCGGGCGAGACCGCCTACGCCGAAACGACCTTTGAAACGGGACGTATGGGCACCGCGTGGAAGGCACAGTGGATCACCGACGGCAGCTATAAATTCACCGAGAAGAAGGTCTCCCCGGTGCCGATGGTGTTTCGCAAGAGCATCCAGACGAAAAAGCCGGTCGCGTGGGCGCGGCTGTACGCGACGGCGATGGGCATCTACGAGGTGGAACTGGACGGCAAAAAGCTGGGCAGCCAGTATTTTGCCCCGGGCTTTACCAGCTACAAATCCCAGCTGCAGTACCAGACCTACGATGTCACGGAGCTGCTGACCGGCAGCAACGAGCTGACGGCGACCGTGGCAGGCGGCTGGGCGGTAGGCTCCTTCGTCTTTACCCGCAAGAACCGGGTGACCGCAGACCGGCAGGCGCTGCTTGCCGAGCTGCGCATCCGCTACACGGACGGGACCGAAGAGGTCCTTGGCACCGACACGAGCTGGCAGGTCACCGAGAGCGGTCCGGTCCGGATGGCAGATCTCTACGATGGCGAGACTTACGATGCCACCGTAACGCCGCAGGGCTGGAAGAACGCCGCAGTCGAATCGCTTCGGGTGCACCCGGAACTGCTTGCAGATTACGGCTCGCCGGTCTGCGAGCATGAGGTGATGAAGCCGCAGGCGGTCACGACTGCACCGGACGGCGAAGTGATCTACGATTTCGGACAGAACTTTGCCGGTGTCATCCGCTTTACGGTCAAGGGAAAGGCAGGGCAGGTGATCACCATCCGCCATGCCGAGATCCTGAACCCGGACGGCAGTCTGAACACCAGCTTCCTGCGCACAGCAAAGGCGACCGCAACCTACACCTGCCACGATGGCGTGCAGAGCTATCACCCCCGGTTCACCTACATGGGCTTCCGCTATGCGGGGGTGCGCGGCGTAAAGCCGGAGGACATCGAGCTGGAAGCGGTCGCCCTTTATTCCGATATTGAGCACGGCGGGTTCTTCCACTGCTCCAACGAGATGCTGAACCGGCTGCAGAGCAACATTACATGGAGCGCAAAATCCAACTTTGTGGATATCCCCACCGACTGCCCGCAGCGCGATGAACGCATGGGCTGGACCGGCGATATCGCAGCATTCGCGCCTACGGCATATTACAACTTCACCCCGGACCGCTTCCTGGAAAAGTGGCTGCGGGATGTCCGCTCGGAGCAGCTGCCCACCGGCGGCTTGCCCAACACCGTGCCTGTGCAGGGCTACGGCTTCCCCGCCACCATGCCGGAGATGGCGATCGACTGGTGGGGCGATGCCTGTGTTCTGGTCCCGTGGGCAATGTACGAGGCAGAGGGAGATCTGTCCATCCTGCGGGAGATGTACCCCACCATGCAGCGCTACCTGAAAGCGTGCCGCTTCTGGGCAGGGTTCGGCTTCGGCAAGAACCGCTACATCTGGCACACCCCCGCCACGCTGCACTTTGGCGACTGGGTGGCACCGGACGTGCCGCAGATGAGCCAGTGGCAGAAGCGCAGTCGCTACACCGCAACCGCCAGCCTATACAGCACCAGCTCCCGGCTGGCGCAGATCGCAAAGCTGCTGGGCAAGGAAGAGGACGCAAAGGAATACGCGGACCTTGCCGCAAAGGTGGCGGATGCGTACTGCGCGGTCCTGACCGATGGCAACGGCAGAACGAAGGAAGAGTTTCAGACCGCTTATGTCCTGCCGCTGAAGCTGGGTATGTTCCCGCAGAACGTCCGGGCGGCTGCCACGGACAATCTGGTGGAGCTGGTGGAAAAGAGCAACTACTGCATCGGTACCGGCTTCCCCGGCACCCCGCACATCCTCTTTGTCCTTGCCGACAACGGCTATGCGGATGTGGCATACAAAATGCTGCTGAACACCCGCTGCCCCAGCTGGCTGTATGAGGTGCGGGTAGGTGCCACCACCATCTGGGAGCGCTGGGACGGTCTGGACGAGAACGGTCAGTGCCCCATCGGCGATGACGGCACCGACAACATGATCTCCTATAACCATTACGCATCCGGCGCGGTGGGCGCATTCCTGTACCGCCGGGTGCTGGGCATCGAGCCGGTGGAAGCGGGCTACCGCAGCTTCCGCTTTGCACCGCTGCCGGGCGGGGACCTGACCCACGCCGAAGGCGAGTTGGAAACCCCCTACGGCACCATTCAGGCAGGGTGGAAGCTGGAAGAGGGCAGGATGGCTGCCACCGTGACGGTTCCGGTGGGCACCGAATGTACGGTGGCGCTGCCCGGTGCGGCTCCTGTTAAGTTGGAAAGCGGTGTGCACACGGTGCATGCCGACGTAAAATAAGGAGGCTATCACCCCATGAGCAAATCAAACTTCTGGAATGGTCCGCTGACAAAATCGCGGATCACTTCCGATGACGTGAAGCTGCCGGAAATGCTGTTCGGCTACTTCATCGGACCCTTTGGCGCACTGCTGTCGTCCGGCATCTTCACCAGCATCCTGCAGAGCTACTTTACCGATGTGCTCAAGCTGGATCTGGCGTTCCTGACCACGCTGCAGCTGGTTTCCACGGTGCTGATCGTTGCGGCAAACCTCATTGTGGGTCAGCTCATCGAGCGCACCAAAGCGCTGGCGGGCAAGGCGCGCCCGTGGATCCTGCTCAGCGCGCTCACTCTCTCGGTGTCCAGCGTGCTGATGTTCATCGTTCCCTTCGAGGGCACGGCAAAGATGGTCTGGATCGCCATTGCGTACAACCTGTACTATGCGGTGGCTTACCCCATCTACAACACCGCAAACTCCACGATGATCCCGGTCTCCACCCGTGACAGCAAGCAGCGCGGTGCGCTTGCTTCCTTCACCAACATTGCCGGTCTGGGCGTGATGGGCTGCGGCTCCATGGTGTTCCCCATGTTGGTCTCCTTCGCATTGAAAGAGAACCAGAACCTGTGGTTCATCACCATGCTGGCAGTGGCGATCTTCTCTGCACTGACCATCTACCTGCAGTTCGCCTTTACCCGTGAGCGCGTCACCGAGGAGAGCATGGCGGCAGGCAGCGCCGAAGAGGAGCCGACCCGCAAGACCGTCTCTCTGGGCGAGCAGGTCCATGCCGTGATTTCGGACCGGATGTGGTGGATTGTCATGGCGTTCTACATGCTGTTCCAGTGGAGCGGCGCGATGAAGAACGGCTCCATGACCTACTTCTGCAAGTGGGTGCTGGACAACACCTTCTTCGGCACGGCAGATGCATGGGGCGCTTCCCAGTCCCTGCTGGGTATTCTGGGTGCCATCCCCATGGCTGTGGCGGCTGCCATCGTGGTGCCGCTTGCCAATAAGTTCGGCAAGCGTCTGGTCTGCGGCGGCTTCATGCTGCTGGGTGCCGTGGGCGGCATCATTGCCGGCATCGGCGGCGGCAACATCGTTCCGGTGGCGATCGGCGTGGCACTCAAGTGCCTCGGTTCTTCTCCGGCCTGCTACCTGATCCTTGCCATGATCGCGGACGTCATTGATCACATCGAGTACCGCACCGGCATCCGCACCGATGGTCTGACCATGTCCATCTATTCTTCCCTGATGGTGGCAGCTACCCCCATCTGCAACTCCATCTTCAGCGCACTGCTGGCAGGCAGCGGCTACAATCAGGCAGCGGATGTCGCACTGGGCACCGCCGCACAGACTGCTGCCGTGCAGAGCGCCATCTCGGTGAGCTACATCTGGGTGGAGACGGTCTGCTACATCATCGGCGGTCTGTTGTTGCTGATCTTCTGGACGGTGGAAAAGAACCTGCCCGCCGAACAGACAGAGATCGCCGCACACAAGGCAAAACAGTGAAACCACTGTATTGTATATGGAGAATCAATTAAGGAGGACAACCATGAAGAATGCTAATTCCGGTCGCCGCGCATGGCGCGGCGCGACCACCGTTCTGGCATCCGTTCTGGCGCTGAGCATCTGTGCCCAGCCCATCGTGAACGGATTCCGGACCGACATCGACAAGTTTCTGGGCACCAAGAGCACGAAGCTGGTGACCGAATCCACCGATGGCGTGGATCTGTACACCTATAAGTCCGACTACAGCTCCACCACCGAGCTGCTCCAGGCAATTCAGGATCTGGGCGAGCGGATGAATGAGGAAGGCACCGTCCTGCTGAAGAACAACGGTGCGCTGCCCCTAAGCGCGGACGAGATGAGCAAGGTGAGCCTGCTGGGCTTCTCCAGCTACTTCCCGGTACAGGGCGGTGACATGGGCTCCAGCCTCGCAGTCAATGAGGGCACCGATGCCGATACCATCGACTTTGTGGGCGCACTTGCCGCAAAGGGCTACACCATCAACCCCACCCTGCAGCAGATGTACACCTCTGCTACCATGCAGGAGAGCTTCAAGTCTGAGATCCAGTCCTGGGGCGGCACCCAGACTTACTACCGCATCGTTGCTCCCACCACCACCGGCTACTTCACCAGCAAGGAGCCTTCTCAGGCAGCAATGAACGCGGCAGATTCCGGCTGGAAGGACAGCATGAACGATTACAACGTCATGATCGTCACCATTGCCCGTGCAGCTGGTGAGAACCGCAGCTATATGCCCGGCAAGGCAGGCGTGGATCCCAGCCAGAACCTGAACCAGACCGATCCTCTGGGTCTGTCCGATGACGAGCGCGCCCTGATCAACGCCGCAGTCGAGGCAAAGAAGGCAAACGGCGGCAAGGTCATCGTCCTGCTGAACAATGCCTCCGCCATGGAAGTGCAGGAGCTGAAGGACAATGACGGCGTGGATGCCATGCTGGAGATCGGTCTGCCCGGCGGCTACGGCTTCTACGGTGTGGCAGACGTGCTGTCCGGTGCGGCAAACCCCTCCGGTCATCTTGCCGACACCTATGTTGTCACCAATGCGAACGCACCTTCCGCGCAGAACTACGGCGACAACGAGTGGACCAATGCCAACTCCGATATCAACATGAACTCTGAGCTGGTGGAAGCAGAGAACATCTATATCGGCTACAAGTACTACGAGACCCGTTATGCTGATACCGTGCTGGGTCAGGGCAATGCGTCCGACTCCGTCGGCAGCTCCACTGGCAAGGCATGGAACTACGATGACGAGGTGACTTATCCGTTCGGTTACGGTCTGAGCTACACCACCTTCACCCAGACGCTGGATGAGCTGAATGTGGACACCAACCAGAACACCGTCACCGCAAAGGTCACCGTGACCAACACCGGCGATGTGGCAGGCAAGGACGTTGTGCAGCTGTATGCAAGCGCTCCCTACACCGACTACGACAAGCAGCACGGCGTGGAAAAGTCTGCGATCCAGCTGCTGGACTACGGCAAGACCAAGGAACTGGCTCCCGGCGCAAGCGAGACCGTGACCATCACCACCGATCTGCAGAATCTGGCAAGCTGGGATTCCACCGCGGATAACGCCATCGGCACCAAGGGCTGCTACATTCTGGATGCAGGTGACTACTACTTCACCATCGGCAACGGCGCACACGAGGCTGTGAACAATGTGCTTGCTGCACAGGGTCAGGCTGTGGACGGCGATGCCGAAAAGGCAAAGACCTGGAATGTTTCTTCCTTCGACAACGTTTCCTTCGCAACCACGAAGAACGGCACCGCTGTGGAGAACCAGCTGGCAGATATGGATCTGAACTACTGGATGCCCGGTACCGTTACCTACCTGACCCGTTCCGACTGGGCAGGCACCTTCCCCAAGGCATACACCGACCTGACCGCCACCGATGAGATGGTGGACATCATGGACAACGACACCTACGAGATCAACGCAAACGGCGATCCTTCTACCGTCACCTTCGGCGCACAGAACGGTCTGACCCTTGCCGATCTGAAGGGCGTTTCCGATCTGGACGATGAGCGCTGGAGCCTGCTGATGGACCAGATCAATCTGGAAGACGGCATGATCCGCCTGGGCTTTGGCGGCACCTCCACCAAGGCAATCGAATCCATCATGAGCCCCGAAGCGATCCAGAACGATGGTCCCAACGGCATCAACTCCTACACGCTGGGTCAGTATGCAAACACCGATAAATCTTCCAGCGACCCCTGCGCAGTCGATGAAAACGACAAGAACCTGAGCTACAAGTTCGGCACCATGTGCAACGAGACCGTGATCGCCCAGACCTTCAGCAAGGAGCTTGCTGCCGAGTACGGCAAGGTGGTCGGCAACTACAGCCTGTGGAGCAACCTGACCATCTTCTGGGGCGCCGGCACCAACCTGCACCGTACTCCCTACAATGCCCGTAACCACGAGTACTACTCTGAGGACGCAATGCTGACCTCCGGTCAGGCAGTGGCATACATCACTGCCGGTAAGGATTACGGCTGCATCATCGCACCCAAGCACCTCGCCTTCAACGATACCGAGATCAACCGTACCGGCGTGGCAGTCTTTATGACCGAGCAGCAGGCACGCGAGAACGAGCTGCGCGGTACGCAGGCAGCCATCGAGGATGCCGGCGCACTGGGCGTCATGACCGCATTCAACCGCGTGGGTGTCTACACTGCAAATGCACACACCGGTCTGCTCATGAACATCCTGCGTAAGGAATGGGGCTTCAAGGGTCTGGAGAGTCAGGACTTCATCCAGGGCGCAAACTACGCCGTGCTGAAGGAGTACGCCATGAACGGCGGCACCATGACCTGCAACACCGGCGACAGCACCATGGCTGCCGTCAGCGAGAAGTGGGATTACTGGACCGTGGAGAACGTTAGCAAGGATACCGCGCTGCTGTCTGCCATCAAGCAGGCAATGACCTGGCAGGCTTACGCGCTGGCAAACTCCAACGCAATGGACGGCTACGCGCCCACCACCCATCTGGTCAGCGTCCGCACTTGGTACGACAACGCCCTGACCGGCGCACAGGTCGCATTTGCGGTCCTGACCGTGCTGAGCGCTGCAATGTATATCAATACGGTCCGCAAGTCCAAGAGCAAGAAGAACTGAGGAGGTCATACCATGAGCTTTCTGAAAAAACAGGGCGCCGGTACTTACCTTACCGCCCTCACCGCCATTGCAAGCGTGGTTGGCTTCGCATTTTACATGGTCAACTGCGGCACTAACTACTTCAAGAGTCAGGGCACGAACCCCATTGTCACCGCCTGCATCCTTGTGTCCATTGCGGCGCAGGTACTCTACCTGATCATGGGGCAGAAGGATACCCCGGTGGCAGATGTGATGCCGGTCATTTCCGGCGTGACCATCACCGTCGCGCTTGCCTACTTCATTCAGGCACGCGTCAACGGCATTGCCGCCATCATGACCTTTACCAACAACGCACAGAACATGAAGGATCTGTCCAGTGCCATCGTAGCGATCGCAGCCCTTGCCATCGCCATGATCCTGAACATGGTTGCTTCCTTCTTTGCGGTGCATAAGGACTAAGCCATTCACTTTTTAGTTTTCTTCTTCAACGACCCTGGAGAGGCGGATTCCCCTCTCCGGGGTTCCTTTGGTTTCACAAGACAGGTATTCGGCAATGAAAAGACGTCATTTTCTGCGCTGTTCGCTGGGAACGGTGCTGCTGCTTGCAGGCTGCAACACTTCCTCTGCGCCGGATGCACCACGCTCCTGCCCGGTGGTGCTGGAACGCTCGGAGGCATTCTCGGCAGACCGCTATGCGCTGTCCGTGCCGGAAGGCGGAAGGGCGGTGTTCCGGCTTCTGCCCGCAGACGGCTATACCCTGACCGGCGCGGATGATCCGGATGCAGAACTCGTCCGGACATCGGAGGGCTACACCCTCACCCTGCCGCAGGTGCGTTATGCCACGGCGGTCAGTGTGACCGCCGTGCGGAGCGAGGTGCATCTGTATTACAATCCCAACGGCGGGCAGTTTCTTTCTGGCGATCCGGCACAGACGTGGACGGAAGTCCCGGTGACGCCGTCGCATCTGCGCTGGAACACCGAACCGGACGGCACCCTGTTTGTCCGGACGGGCTACACCCTGACCGGCTGGAACACGGCGGCGGACGGCAGTGGCACGGCGGTGGGGCTGGGCAGCCGCACCGCGCCGGAAAGCCGACTCTATGCGCAGTGGGCGCAGTGGAACCCTGCCGAAGAGTTCTGCTTTGAACCGTCCGGCAGCGGGGTGACCATCACCGGATGGAGTGGCAGCAGTGCGAAGCTGGTCATCCCGGCACAGCTGGACGGGCTGCCTGTCACCGGCATCGCTGCCGGGGCGTTTGCCGGGGCACCCTGCACCGAGGTCATCTTTCCGGTAAGTCTGCGCGCGGTCGCACCGGGGGCGTTCACGGGCAGCGCAGTGCGGCAGATCACCCTGTTTGATGCCCTGCGCGACATCACGGACTATGCGTTCGAGGGATGCGCGGCGCTGCACACCCTGCACATCAACGCGGCGCGCGCGCCGGTCTACAGCGGCAGCTACCAGAGCAGCTGGGCGGATAAATACGACCGGCTGTGCAGTCTTACCGGGGAGAAAAAGCTGGTGCTCTTCTCCGGCTCCTCGGCGCGGTTCGGCTATGACAGCGAAGCGCTGGAAGCGGCGTTCCCGCCTTACCGGGTGGCAAACATAGGAGTCTTTGCCTATACGAATGCGCTGCCGCTGCTGGACCTGACCGCAGAGGTGCTGACAGAAGGGGATATCCTGCTGCTGTCGCCGGAGTTCGATGCGGCAAAGCGCCAGTTCTGCACCACCAATGCACTGGACGAGGTGTTCTTCAGCATGATGGAAGCGGACTACGACACGGCTGCCCGGCTGGACCTGCAGCGCTACAGCGCGGTGTTCTCGGCGCTGGGGTCCTACCTGAAAACAAGCGCCGCCATGAGCAGCCGCAGCTATGCGCTTTCGCCTGCGGACTTCGATGAGGATGGCAATCCGGTGGATACGCCGAGTTATAACGAACAGGGGGACTACATTCTGTATCGACCGGACGCCGCAGACGACCAGCCCATCTACGGGCTGGGGGTGGAATACACGGTGGGAGCGTTCCCGCAGAGCTATCTGGATGCGGCAAACGCAGCATGGACGCCGCTGGTCCGGCGGGGCGTACAGGTCTACCTGACCTATAGCCCCCGCAACCGGCTTGCGGTCTCGGCGGACACTACCCCGGAGAGCATCGCAGCACTGGATGCGTATCTGCGGCAGGGGCTGGAGATACCGGTGATCTCGCCGCTGGCACAGTCGCTGCTGCCGGGACGCTATTTCTACGGGACGGACAACCATCTGTCCACCCACGGGGTGGTGCTGCGCACGGAGCAGGTCATTGCGGACCTGCATGCACAGCGCAAAAAGGAGGGACGGGAATGAATCTGATCCTGACCGGTGTCGCCGTGCTCTGTCTGGGCGGGGCGGTGCTTGCCGACCAGTCCGCATGGGCGGCAAAGCTCGGCATGGCGGCGGGCGCAATGCTGGTGCTCGGGCTGCTGGCGGCGGGTGCCTCCGGCGGCACGCTCATCCTTGCGGCGCTGGCACTGTGTGCCGTGACCCTGTTGTGCGGGAGGAAAAAGCAATGAATTTTACGGCACTTGCCTTTGTGGCGGGGTTCCCGCTGGTGCTACTTGCGCATACGCTCTGCCCGCCCGGCGGGCGCTGGGCGCTGTTGCTGGCGGCAAGCCTTGCCTTCTATGCGCTGGGCAGTCCGCAGGCGCTGCCGCTGCTGGCGGCGATCACGCTGGGAACCTATGCCGCTGCGCGGGGCATCGACCGCAGCCGGACCGAAGCGGGAAAAAACCTCTGGTGTGCCGGGGCGCTGGTGCTTTGTCTTGGGTGCCTTGGCTGGTTCAAGTATGCGGGGTTCTTTGCGGAGACCTTCGCCGCCGTGCGGGGCGGGACGACAGCCGTGCGGAGCGTCCTGCTTCCGGCGGGGATCTCGTTTTACACCTTCCAGACCCTCGGCTATGTGCTGGATGTGCGGCGCGGCACGGTGCAGCCGGAAAAGCATCTGGGCTACTACGCACTCTTCGTCTGCTTCTTTCCGCAGCTCGTGGCGGGTCCCATCGAGCGCACGGCGGTGCTGCTGCCGCAGCTGCGGGACGGTGCACGCCGCCCCGATGCACGAGGGGCGGTGCTGCTGCTGCGCGGCTTTGCAAAAAAGCTGCTGCTGGCGGATGCGATTGCGCCGTTTGTGGATGCGGTCTATGCCGCACCCGGGCAGGGGACCGGAGCAGAGATGCTGGCGGCGACCGTGCTGTTTGCCGGGCAGATCTACTTTGACTTTTCCGGGTATTCCGACATTGCGGTAGGAGCCGCCGCCCTGCTGGGCGTGAAGCTCAGCCGTAATTTCGACCATCCCTATGCGGCGTGTTCGATCCGGGAGTTCTGGCGGCGGTGGCACATCAGCCTGACCCGCTGGTTTACGGATTATCTCTATATCCCGCTGGGCGGCAGCCGGTGCGGCGCGCTGCGCCACGGCGTGAACCTGATGCTGGTGTTTCTGGTCAGCGGACTGTGGCACGGGGCGGCATGGCATTTTGTGCTGTGGGGTGCCCTGCACGGGCTGTTCCTTGTGGCAGAGAACGGTATCCGCCGCCGCTTTCCCGACTGGCAGCTGCCGCGCCCCGCTGCCCGTCTGCTCACGCTGGCGCTGGTCTGTTTTGCGTGGGTGTTCTTTCGCGCCGGGAGCATCCCGGAAGGAATGCAGCTGCTGGCGCAGCTGCCGGTGGGCTGGTCGTTTGCGGCGGTCGCCGATTGTCTGCAGGCACTGGGCGGCACGACCCTTGCACAGCTGGCGCTGGGCGGTTTGTGCCTTGCCCTGCTGCCGGAGCGGGGGAGCTGGGACGGCAGCCGGACACTGGCACTGTTCTGGCTGACCGTGGCGACCGTGACCGCATGGGGCATGGGGCTGACCGCAGGCGCGGGCAATGCATTCCTGTATTTTCAATTCTGAGGAGGGCAGGCAGATGAAAAAGATCCGGTTCTGGTTTGCGGGCTGTCTGCTCGCCGTGCCGCTGGTGCTGGCGGTGTGGGGCTTTCTGCTTCCGGCGCAATACCGCGAGACATTTCCCGGGGAGCTTGCGGTCAAGTGCGAGCTGCTGGCACAGGATGCAGAAAAACTCAGACTTGTTCTGGTGGGGGGCAGCGCTGCCGCCTTCGGGGTGGACAGCGCCCTGCTGGAAGAGCAGCTGCCGCAGTATAAAGTGGTCAACTTCGGGCTGTACGCCGCGCTGGGTACCCGCGTGATGCTGGACCTCTCCGAGCCGCTGCTCCGGGAAGGCGACCTTGTGGTAGTGCTGCCGGAACAGCAGCAACAGACCCTCTCAGATCATCTGGGCGCGCAGACCCTGTGGCAGGCGGCAGACGGGGAGTTTTCGCTGCTGCGCTGTTTGCATTTCCGGGATGCGGCGGCGATGCTGGGCACCTTCCCGCAGTTTGCGGCACAGAAATTCCGTTTTTTCTGCACCGGAGGACCGAGCCTTTCCGGCGTGTATCAGCGTAGCAGCTTCAATGCGGCAGGGGATATCGTCAGCCCGTTGTGCACGGCGAACCGGATGCCCGGCGGGTGGGACCCCACAACGCCCATCCGGTTTGACACTGCCTTGCTGGACAAGACTTTCTGCGCGGAGCTGAATGCCTACGCGGCGCGGCTTGCGGAACGGGGAGTGACCGTATGGTATCACTTCCCGCCCATGAATGCCGCGGCAGTGGAGCCGGGGCAGGATGTGGACGCCTATGCCGCCGCGTTGCAGGATGCGTTGACCCTGCCTCTGGCGGGGGATCCGCATGCCTGCATTCTGGCAAGCGGCTGGTTCTACGATACGAACTTCCACCTGAACGCCAGCGGCAAGACTGTGTTCACCCGGCAGCTCGTGCGGGATCTCAAGGCGATGCTGGGGGACAGCAGTCCCACCGGGATCCCGCTGCCGGAGATGCCGCAGGGCGAGGAAACTGCCGCAGAGCTGTCCGGGACGGCGAACGCCGATGCGGGCTGCTTTGTCTTTGAGCGGACGGAAGTCGGGCTGTGCCTGACCGGGCTGACGCCGGAAGGCAAAACAAAAAGCACTCTGACCGTTCCGTCACAGATTGATGGACAGGCGGTCACAGCGCTTTCGGCAGGGGTCTTTGACGGCAGTGGGGCGCGCAGCATCACCCTTCCGGGTTCGGTCACCGCGCTGCCGGACGGGCTGTTTGCGGGCTGCACCGGGCTGCGGACGGTCGTGCTGGAGCAGCCGGACCCTGCCTGTCTTGCCGTGGGGCAGGAACTTTTGCGCGGGGCGCCCGTGGACTGCCGTCTGCAGGTCCCGGCGGACAGTTACGATGCATACTGTCTGAGCTATTCGTGGTCCGGCTATGCACCGGTGCTGCGGCGCGGCGGGTAAGTCATTCGGGCTTGCCGCTTTTGAGCGCGCTTTTACGGTATTGCAGGGGGCTTTGCCCGGTGGCGTTGGCAAACCGGGTGGAAAAGTTGCTGGCGTCCCCGAAGCCGACCTCCCGCGCAATGGCGCTGATGCTGTAGTCGGTGAGCACCAGCAGCTCCTTTGCCTGGGTGATGCGGAAGTTGATCAGATAGTTGTAAGGGGTCGTGCCCATATACCGGCGGAACAGGCGCAGGAAATAACTCTTGCTCATGTGCGCCTCGGCAAGCAGGTCGGTCAGGCACAGTTCCTTCTGGTAATTCTTGCGCAGGCTTTCCGCCGCGCGCAGGATGGTCTGCCGGGTGCTGACCGTCTCGGACCGCACCAGAATGTCCTGCACACAGAGGGCAAGCATCCGGTGCAGCGCAAGCCCGGTCTGGACCATGCTGTCCACGTTGCCGCGCTCAATCTGGGACAGAACGATGTCAAACAATTCCTGCATCCGGACCCCGGTGACCGGCACCGGGGTCAGTTTTTTGCCCGGCAGCAGCAGCGGCTCCATGGCGGCAACGCCTGCACCGTCCAGATGCACCCAATAATGATGCCAGCAGCTCTGCCCGGGCGCGGTACGTTTCCAGATACTTTCCGGGGTGACGTCCATATTGTAGGTCAGCATCTCCGGCACCTCACTTTCCGGTTTCAGTATACCGCGTCCGCGTTTGTGAAACAAGAGTAGACTTTTCACAAAAAATGCGTCACCTTTGCAGATGGAAACCCGCCGCGCCGAGGGCTATACTGAAAGCAGAAAAAATGAGGAGGAACATTATGCAGGAGAAATTTCTTGCCATCGACATCGGCGCATCGTCCGGGCGACATATTGTCGGCTGGATGGACGGCGGCAGGATCCACACGGAAGAAGTCTACCGCTTTCCAAACTGTGTGCAGCGGGTGGACGGACATCTGGAATGGGACATCGACGGCATGTTTGCCCATGTCAAACAGGGTATCCGCGCAGCGTTTGCAAGATATCCGCAGATCAAAAGCCTGTCCATTGACACTTGGGCGGTGGACTATGTGCTTTTGAAAAAAGATGAACACCTCTACCCGGTCTACGCCTACCGTGACAGCCGGACGCAGGCGGTTCTGGACGAGGTGCACGGCATTGTCCCGTTTGAAACACTGTATGCCCGCACCGGCATCCAGTTCCAGCCCTTCAACACGGTCTATCAGCTGTATGCGGACAAAAAAACCGGACGGCTGGCGCAGGCGGACGATTTCCTCATGATCCCGGAATATCTGCTCTGGAGACTGTGCGGCGTGAAGGCGCGCGAATACACCAACGCAACTTCCACCGGTCTTGTCAATGCGCAGACCCGGCAGTATGACCCGGAGATCCTGCATGCGCTCGGTCTGCCGGAAAGTATGTTCCCGCAGCTGTCCGTTCCCGGCACGGTGCTGGGCGGGCTGAAGCCGGACATTGCCGCCGAGGTGGGCGGGCAGACCACGGTGGTGCTGTGCGCCACCCACGATACCGCCAGTGCCGTGGAGGGCATCCCGATGGAGCAGGGCGAAGCACCGTTCCTTTCTTCCGGCACATGGAGTCTGCTGGGCGTCAAGCTGGCACAGCCGGTCACCACGCCGGAAAGCTGCAAGGCGAACTTTACCAACGAGGGCGGCGTGGGCTACATCCGCTACCTGAAAAACATCATGGGTCTGTGGATCATCCAGTGTGTACAGAAGCAGCTGGGCATCTCCTTTGCGGAGATGGTGGAGCTTGCCGCAACCAGTACCTACACCCGTGTTTTTGATGTGAACGACAGCCGGTTCTCTGCCCCGCAGGATATGCGTGCCGAGATCACGGCAGCACTTGTCGAAACCGGCGCAGCCCCGGTCACGGACGCAGATCTGATCAACAGTGTGTATCACTCGCTGGCATATTGCTACGGCGAGGCATACCGCGAGATGGAAGCGGTCACCGGGCAGCACTGGGATAAGCTCTACATTGCAGGCGGCGGTGCCAAGAACGCCACCCTGAACGAGCTGACCGCACAGTATACCGGAAAGCAGGTCGTGGCACTGCCCATTGAGGCGACCGCCATCGGCAACCTGAAAATCCAGATGAACATTCATTAAAGGAGGAGTTTCCATGCTGGTTGAAACCAAAGCCCGCGTTGGCGTGTTTGCCATCGCACTGGGTGCCTATCTGCCCCAGTTCCCGACCCTTGTGCCCGAGTTTGAGCAGCAGTATGCCGCTTTCAAAAAGAGCATCCCCGACACGGTGGAGCTGATCGACGGCGGCATTGTTACCACCAAGGAGCTGTCCATGGCAGCGGGGGACAAGTTCCGCGCGGCGGACGTGGATCTGGTCATCCTGCAGCTGCTCACCTACGCCACCAGCTATAATATGCTGCCCGCTGTTCGCGATCTGGATGTGCCGGTGGTGCTGGTGAATGTCCAGAAGAAGAAAGCCCCGGACTATGCCAACACTGATACTCCAACCTGGCTGGGCGAACTGTACGCCTGCGGCGCCGTGGGCGAGATGGTGGCAGATCTGGAGCGCGCTGGCAAGCGTCACGCCGTCATCACCGGCGTGGTCGAGGGCGGCGACCCGCAGGTGCAGGCCGAGATCGAGGACTGGTGCCGTGCCGCACAGGTGCGCCGCCGCTTCCGTGACACCAATCTGGCACAGATCGGTCGTCCGTACCCCGGCATGATGGACCTGTACATCGACGAGACCAACCTCTACAACCGTATGTGGCTGTACACCAAACAGTTCGACTGGGAAAAGATGTGGGCAATCGCGGACGATATCACCGACGAAGCCGCCATCCGCGCCAAGGCAGAAGATATCCTGAACACCTTCGACATCGAAGGCGGCGGCACGGTGGAAAAGGTCTGGGACATGGCCAAGTATGTCGTGGCGTTCGAGCAGTGGGTCAAGGATGAAAAAATTGCCTTCATTGCTTCCCACTACGACGGCTTTGCCAAGGGCAAGGCAGGCGTGCTGGACAGCATGCTGATCCCGGCGTTCTCCATGCTTATCAAGCAGGGCGTGGCGTGTGCCGTGGAAGGCGATATCAAGGTGGCAATGGCAATGTCCATCCTCAAGACCATTGCAGGCTGCGGTCAGCTGAGCGAGATGTACTCCATCGACTTTGACGAGGACATCTGCATCATCGGTCACTCCGGTTCCGGCGATGCCGACATCTCCGAGAAAAAGCCCACCATGAAGATCGTGCCGGTGTTCCATGGCAAGACCGGCGGCGGCTACCTGACCCAGTTCTATCCGCATCTGGGTCCCGTGACCTATCTGGGCATCACGCAGGATAAGGACGGTCACTTCAAGTTTGTGGTGGCAGAGGGCGTCAACGAGCCCGGTCCCATTTTCACCTTCGGCGACACCAATATGCGCACCCGCTTTACCTGCGGCGCACGGGAGTTCTGCAACCGCTGGAGCGAGGCAGGACCCACCCATCATATGGCTGCCGCTACCGGACGCCATATCGACACCATCCTGAAGGTGGCAAAGATCTTTGATGTCCCCGTGGACGTCATCACCCGCTGAGATTTGAAAAGAGAGAGGTATTTTATCATGGGTATTCTGGATATTGAGATCGTCAAGGGCTACATCCGTATGTGCAACGACGGCTGGCTGCAGGGCTGGCACGAGCGCAACGGCGGCAACCTGACCTACCGCATGAAGGAAGAGGAGGTGGCGGAGTGCCGTCCCTTCTTCAACGCACAGCCCGGCGAATGGGTCAACATGGGCGTGCAGGCAGACAATCTTGCAGGGGAGTACTTCATCACTACCGGTTCCGGCAAGTTCTTCCGCAATGTGGAACCGGACCCTGTGCACAGCATCGGCATCGTGGAGATCAACGACAAGGGCGACAGCTGGCGCATCGTCTGGGGCTTGGAGGGCGGCGCAAAGCCTACCAGCGAGTTTCCCAGCCACTTTATGAACCACAGCGTCCGCAAGGCGGCCACCAATGGCGCAAACCGCGTCATCTACCACTGCCACGCCACCAACGTCATTGCCCTGACCTACATCCTGCCTCTGACCGACCGGGACTTCACCCGTGCCCTGTGGCAGAGCGCCACCGAGTGCCCGGTGGTGTTCCCGGAGGGTGTGGGCGTCTGCCCCTGGATGGTGCCCGGCGGGGCGGACATTGCCATGGCCACCAGTGAGCTGATGAAGCACTATCAGGCAGCCGTCTGGGCGCAGCACGGTCTGTTTGCCTCCGGTCCGGACTTTGACATCACTTTTGGTCTTGCCCACACCATCGAAAAGAGTGCTGAGATCTACGTCAAGGTGCTCTCCATGGGCGGCGGCATCATCCGGCAGACCATCACCGACGATGACCTGCGCGCCATTGCCCGCGACTTTGGCGTGACCCTGAACGAGAAGTTCCTTAACTGAGCTATTCTCCCCCATTTTTCTTCGTCATAGCAGAACAGGCATCCTGTCCGATACCGCCAAATGGTATCGCAGGATGCCTGTTCTGCTTTATGTTTCCCGGAACTCCATAGGTGTTTTTCCGGCGACCTGCTGAAAGACTGCGCTGAAATAATTGCGGGTGGCAAAACCAAGCTGCTCGGAAATTTCCCGGACGCTGAGCGTTGTGCTTTTCAGCAGAACCTTCGCGCGTTCGACCTTTGCAAACTTCACATAGTTCGTGACGCTCAGACCCGTTTCTTCCTTGAATTTATGGGTGAGGTAGTATTCCGTGTAGCCCACCAGAGCGGCAAGATCTTCCGCCACGATCTTTTTGTCCAGATTCATCTCGATATAATCCACACATTTCTGGATCTGCATACTGAGGTTGGGGTTCGTCCGGTGTTTGTGGACACGCCGAATGAAATCATCGTACATCATCATTGCAAGCGGGCTCAGTTCATCCAACGATTTTGCCGCTTCCGCCGTCTGAATGTAGCTGTCCCCCAGCGAGTACGCCTCCTCCGGGGAAAGACCGCCCTCAATGGCGGCACGGCACACCAGCGAGGTGAACACGATGATGGAAGTCTTACTCTGGCGCAGAACATCGCTGCTCTGCACCGGCACGCCTGCGCTTATGCTCATACTGTTGGAAAGTGCCTGCTTGTAATTCAGGTCTCCGGTGCGGACCATTTGCAGCATTCCCTGCTCCGCCATCCAGATCTTATGCCGGTCATGGGGAATGGCATCGCTTTTCAGCCGTTCGTCCTGTGCTGCACTGCTGTTCACACTGCTCAGCTCCAGCCGCTGCCCGGTCAGGCAGTAGTGCATCATCAGCAGATAGCGGTTCATAATGGTGTTTTGCAGGGTAGGAACTTTTTCAAGGGCTTTGTAAAGCTGGATCGTCCATGCCACACTGATCTCCAGCTTGCTGTAATATTTCAGCCCTTCCTCGATCCCGCGCATTGTCACATCCTGATAGAACACCGGCCCGATGACCCAGACACGCTTCAGTTTTCCCTCTTCCTTTTCAAAGGCTGCGCCCCACAAAAGACCCAATGCCGTCCCCAAGGTAACAGGTACATCGTCCCGATCCCCATGCTCCAGCATCCGCTGTTTGCAGCCGAACAGTTCAAATGCACTGGCAAGAAATGCCTCGTCCGGGCAGTTGCTCCGCAAGAGCTTCCCCTGTGCATCATAGCACCATGTATATACATTTCCGCCGCACTGGACAAGCTCGGAAAACAGCATCATATTCTGGAGAACATCCATGCCTAATCCCTCCGGCTCATTGATGGAAACAGTATATCATACTTCTGCCGTTTTTTCTACCGATGCCCGGAGCCAGTGCAGCAGGATGCCTGCGGAGATGACCGCAGCGCCCACGTCTGCCATCAGGTGCGCCGCCGCAATGCCCTGCACCCCGCAAAGCGCATTCATCAGGTACAGCAGCGGGATCAGCAGCAGCCCCTGCCGCAAAAGAGAGAGCACCACCGCACCACTTGCCCTGCCCACGGATTGCAGCAGGCTGGTTGCCAGATAGGTCAGACCGATCACCGGGCTGCCCAGCACCAGATAGACCACCAGCTGCGTCCCCAGACGGAATGCCCCTTCTTCCTTGATGAACATCCCGATCAGGGCATTGCGTCCGGCAAAGCTGGCCGCCCCGGCAAGAACACCAAAAACAACGGTCAGCAGGATCAGATCTTTCAAAAGCTGCTTCAGGCGCTTCGTGTCGCCTGCGCCGTAGCTGTACGCCAGAAGCGGCTGGCACCCCATGCAGATCGCCATGGCGATCATACTGATGATCATGGTCGTCTTGCCCGCTGCCGCCATGGCTGCGACCGCCGCCGTGCCGTGGGTCACCAGCAGCCGGTTGCTGAAGGAGGAGGCAAACCCTGCCAGCAGGCTGCTGATCCCGTTGGGCAGACCAATGGCCAGCATCTCACCCAGCATCTGCGGTTTTTTCAGGGCAGGACGGAGATCAATGGTCAGCACCGTGCCGTGTTTGACGATGTAGCGCAGATAACAGCCCGTTGCCACAAGATTGCCCAGCACACTGGCAGCAGCCGCACCGCTGACGCCGAAGTTCAGCACCAGAATGAACAGCGGGTCAAAAATGCAGTTGACCAGCGTGCCCAGAAGATTGCCGATCAGGCCTTCTTTTACTGCGCCCTCTGCACGCACCAGCATCGCCATGCTGTTGGACAGGATAAAAAGCGGCGCACCCAGTGCAAGGACCTGAAGATACCGCTCTGCATAGGGAAAAAATTCTGCATTTGAGCCCAGCACCCCCAGAAGTGGCACTCTGCCCACCAGCAGACCGATGCTGACCAGAACGCCCAGAAAAAAGCTGCTCCAGAAGCAGAGCGAGGAGCAAGTCTTGCCCTGCTCGATCTCGCCTGCGCCAAAGCAGCGTGCAATGATGGCGCTGCTGCCTGCGCCAAGCATGGTCGCTACTGCCGAAAGGATCGAAAACACCGGCCCCACAACGGAGACCGCCGCCACCTGTGCGGTATCGCCCAGACAGCCCACAAAAAACATATCCGCCATGTTGTACAGCACCATGACAAGGATAATGATAATGGAGGGCACCGCCATGGAAATGATGGATTTCCAGACAGAGCCGGTACGGAAAAGTGCTTCGTTTTTCATGGTCTCCTCCCAAAAATCAACCGCACGCAGGCAAAACGAAAGCCCCTGTCAAAGAGGCTTTCCGAGCTGCTTCGGTCACAGGTTGTCCAGCGCATCCAGCAGTGCTTTCAGCGCCGTTTCCGGCAGCCCCAGCATAGGGCCGATCTTGCCAAAGGTCATGCCGTAGGCAGCTTTTGCCTGCTGGTTATCGGCAAAACCGGGCAGGTACTGCTCCACGATGGCTTTTGCGGCCTCGTTTTCCATCAGTGCTGCAATCGTGCTCTGGCTGTTCAGCTTGCCGCCGGTCAAAATTTCCGGGTGCTTCCAGCTGCTGATGCTCTGGTGTCCGGCAGACAGTGCGCCGTCCACCGGGATGGCTGCACCGGTGATGTACCGTGCCAGACCGCTGGCAAGGAAAAGTGCCAATGCAGCGCACTCCTCCGGGTCGCCCATCCGCTTTGCCGGGCAGTCGGATGCAAAGAAGTCCATGGCCGCAGCCGGTGCATCCCCGAAAATGCTGGTTCTGGTGTAGCCGGGACAGATGGCGTTGACGGTAATGCCGTATTCTGCGTAATCCAGCGCCGCTGCGCGGGTCATGCCGACCACGCCGAACTTGGTGGCACTGTACAGCGCCTGTCCACGCTGGGGCACAAGACCCGCCACCGATGCCACATTGATGAGGAATCCGCCTTCGCTGTGGCTCTTGAGGATGGCCTTGGCGCCGTACTTCATCCCGGCAAAGACGCCCTCGCTGTTCAGGGAGAAGATCTTCTCGTAATCCTCTACCTCATACTCATGCAGCGGTGTGCCGCCCATGCCGATGCCTGCGTTGCTGACAACGCCATCCAGCTTGCCGTAGTGCGTCACCGTCTTATCCACCAGTTCTTTGATGGCAGAAGCCTTGCTGCAATCGGTCTGGATAAAGATGGCATCGCCGCCCTTGGCGCAGATGCCATCTGCCACAGCCCGCCCCTGCTCTGCACTGCGGGCTGCACAGACCACCTTCATGCCGTTTTCGCCAAAGCACTCGGCAATGGCCCGGCCGATGCCACGGCTTGCGCCGGTGACGATGGCCACTTTTCCGTTCACACTGCTGAAATCCATAAAATGCCTCCACTTGATGTTTCATTCTCAAATACTCAACTGCGAGTTGCTTATCCATCTCCATGGTGCTATAATAGCACTGCGCCGCAGGGGCCGCAATCAGCAGTTTCCGGCGTGTCCGGTGTTTAAGCAACGAATCACGTTCAAAGCGTTGGTTAAGCACCCTTTATGAAATCAATTGATGGAGGAATTCTATGGATATCCGGGTCAAAAAAACGAAGCGTGCCATTCAGAAAGCGTTTGTTGCCCTGCTGCGGGAGAAGCCGATCGAAAAGATCACGGTCAAAGAAATTGCCGAACGGGCCGAGATCAACAAAACGACCTTTTATTCCCACTATGAAACGCTGGATGCCCTCACCGCCGAAATGGAGCGGCAAACGGTCCAGCTCGTCTGCGACAATATGGGCGGCGCACAGCAGCTGCTGGATACGCCAGAGGCGTTTGTGCGGGAGATGTTTGCTAATCTCCAGCAGGCGACCGATTATCTCGGTGTGGTTCCTGCATCAGCGATGAACCGCTTTACACAGCATTTGCGGGATGCCGTTCTGGAACAGATCAAAAGTGATAACATCGAGCCTTCTCAATATGAAAATGTCGGTGCGATCCTGATTTTTGTAATGAACGGTCTTTCCGGGCTTCTGAACACCGACGCAAAACTGGCACAAAAACAAATTGATGTGATCGCCGCCGTGGTTGCGGATGGTGTCCATGGTCTGCATCTTTCCCGCTGAGCCAAAACAGGCTGCAAGAAGCATCTTCCGCAGCCTGTTTTTTGCTATTGCAGCTTATCTTTCTGTGTAACTACCCAGCACCCCAAGGCTGGGCTTTGCTGTCCGCTCCATCGTTTCGCGGTTCACGGCGATCAGTCCAAACTGCATGGCATAGCCCTTCTGCCACTCAAAGTTGTCCATCAGGCTCCAATGGAAGTATCCCTTCACCGGGATGCCGTCGGCGATGCAGTGCTGCACGCCATCCAGTGCCTGCCGGATAAATGCCACACGGCGGGTATCATCGGCGGTGGCAATGCCGTTTTCGGTCACGATCAGGTCACCCTTGAATTCCTCTGCCACCTTGCGAATGACGTGTTCCAGTGCCTGCGGATAGACCTCGTAGTCCATCTGGGTCAGTTCTGCGCCCTCCGGTGCCGGCAGCTGCCCCTGCGGGCCATAAAGGGTGCGGGTATAGTTCTGCACACCCAGAAAATCATCGTCTTTGATATAAGGCAGATAATGGGTGAACTCCTCCTGCCATGCGGCCTCGGCAAAGGCTTCGCCGCCGGGCTGTGCCTGCAAGTCGTGCAGCGAGAGGGTCAGGCCCACCTTGACCTGCGGGCAGATGGCTTTGATGGCATCCCGTGCGGCTGCATGGGCACGCATCACCAGCAGATCACCTTCCGGGGTGCGCTCGCTGACAAAGATCTTCGGCTGGGGTGTGCCGAACACCTGTGCATTCTCCATGGCGGCATACTTCATGTTTTCCATCATCTTCTGGAAGTTCATGCCCACCTGCACCGTACCCTCGGCAGACTTTCCGGCCGATGCGGCATTTTGGGCAGCCTGTTCTGCCATCAGACGGAACCGCTTGGAGATCGCGGCAAGCTGCAAGCCCATATTGGCCTCGTTGATGGTGCAGACATAGCGCAGCTCGCTGCCCAGCTGTTCCATCACATAGGTCACATAACGTTTAAAATCCTCTACGGTGCTTTCGGTTTCCCAGCCGCCCTTGCAGATGAGCCATTTCGGGCTGGTGAAGTGCAGTAGGGTGACGATGGGTTCTACGCCATGCGCTTTGCAGCAGGCGATCACCTTGCGGTAATGCTCGATGGCTTCCGGGTCGAACTTTCCTTCCTCCGGCTCTACCCGTGCCCACTCGATAGAAAAGCGGTAGGCATTCAGCCCGGCATCAGCCAAGAGCTTGATATCTTCTTCGTACCGTTGATAATGGTCACAGGCAATGCCGCTGGGCTCCGTAAAGCTGGAATGGGGCAGCTGCTCCTGTGCCCAGTAGTCACTCTTCGTATTGTTGCCCTCTACCTGATGGGCTGCTGTTGCAGCACCGATGAAAAAGCCTTTTTCAAATTTCTGCATGATGGTTCTCCCTTCCTGCGTGTTGCTTGTTGAGACTATTGTAGCAGACCTGTTTTGCCCCTATGGGACAATAAATCGTGAATGCGGGCGCAAATTCACACACCGCAAATTATTGCACGAATTTTTATCCTTAACTATCGTTTTTCATCCGGCAGTGGCTGTTGCATTCTGTTATTCTGGTGTCAGAAAAAGCGGAACTCAGTTCACACAAAAAGGAGGAAAATCATTATGTTCCAAAAGAAACCCAGTGCCAGTGAAGTAGACGGCGTCCAGTACCGCCGTGCAAAGCTCTGGCAGATCATCTGTTACGCCTGCAACGCTTTTGTGGGCATGAGCATCTATTCCCTGATCGGTATGGCCAGTTATTCTGCCAGCATCGGCTACGGCATCACCACTGCAGCCGTCGGTCTCATCCTGATGCTGGCCCGCATTCTGGACGGCTTTACCGACCCGATGCTGGCGTTCATCTACGACCGCGTCAACACCCGTTTCGGCAAGCTGCGTATTCTTCTGATCAGCGGCTACCTGATCGAGGCTGTCGGCCTGCTGTGTATGTTCAACCTGTGCTCCAGCAAGGGCTTCGGCTTGCCGGTGTTCGTTTTGACCTACATTATTTACATCATCGGCTATACCGTCACCAACATGACCGCCCAGACCCTGCCGGCTATCATGACCAACGATCCCCGCCAGCGTCCCACCATCGGTGTCTGGAGCACTGCGCTGAACTACTTCGTGCCCATGGGCATGAGTATGCTGATCTACACCGTCATCCTGCCCAAGTGCGGCGGCACCTTTAATCAGGACTTCCTCAGCACGGTCTGCACCATCGTGCTGATCATTGCCGGCATCGGCACCCTGGTCGTCTGCGCCGGCATCTCCGCCTACGATAAGCCCGAAAACTTCGAGGGCACCAGCAAAAAACACGAGCCGCTGAAAACTGCGGATATTCTTGAGGTGCTCAAGCACAACAAGCCCCTGCAGTGCTACATCGCCTCCAACGCTTCCGATAAGCTGGCACAGCAGGTAGGCAGTCAGGCCATCATCAACACGATGCTGAACGGCATCCTCATCGGCAACATGGGTCTTGCTACCACCCTTGGCGTGATCAGCATGGTGCCTTCCATCTTCTTTGCGGCCTTCGGTGCAAAGTATGTGGGCAAAAATGGCAGCAAAAAGGGCATCGTGACCTGGACCTGCGTCAGCATGGCCATCGCCTCTGTGCTGTTCCTGTTCTTCATCTTTACCGACACTCATCAGATCGGTGTGATCGGCAGCTGGAACATGATCGTTTACGTCCTGCTGACTCTGCTGCAGAACGGTTCCATGATGTGCATTACCACCTCCAACACTTCTTACATGGCCGATACCATCGACTACGAGCTGGACCGCAGCGGCCGCTATATCCCGGCTGTCGTTTCTGGTACTTACAGTCTGGTGGACAAGCTCATCACCTCGGTGGCTGCTGTCATCGCCACCGGTGCGGTCGCCCTTCTGGGTTACACCACCACCATGCCCCAGCCCACGGATCCCTACACCAGCGGCATCTTCTGGATGACCCTTGCCATCAAGTTCGGTCTGCCCATGCTGGGCTGGGCCATCACCCTGATCGCCATGCTGGGCTGCCCGCTGACCAAGGAAGAAATGGTCAACGTCCAGAAACGCATCGCAGATAAGAAAGAAGCCCTTCGTCATGAAGTAATTGCAGAACAGATGCAGTAACACCCTGCAAAGACCGAAAGGGCTCATACGCTCTTTCGGTCTTTGCTGATTCCATCCATCTTTTATAAAGGAGTTTTTACCATGAGCAAGACCATCCTGTTGAATCAGAGCGACTGGCATTTTACCAAGGAGAACCCCGGCATCCCCACCGCTGTTATGGGTGAGGCCATTGCTCTGCCCCACACCTGGAACGCAGTGGACGGTCAGGACGGCGGCAACGATTACTACCGCGGCACCTGCTGGTATACGCTGGCCCTGGCAAAGCCCGCCATCCCGGCAGGCGGCAAGGCTGTTTTGCAGCTGGACGGCGCAGCCATGACCGCCGCCGTCTACCTGAACGGTGAAAAGCTGGCCGAGCACAAGGGCGGCTACTCCACCTTCCGGGTAGACCTGACCGACCACCTCAAAGAGGAAAATCTGCTGGCAATTTCCGTGGACAACCGCGACAACGACACCGTCTATCCCCAGAAAGCCGATTTTACCTTCTACGGCGGCATTTACCGGGATGTGACCCTGCACATCGTCCCGGCAGAGCACTTTGCCCTGCCCGCTAATGGCGCACCGGCACTGAAGGTGACCCCCATCGTCACCGACCTTGCTGCCAAGACCGCCGAGGTCACCGTGGAAGCCGCCGTGGTGGGCGCACAGAACGTGACCTTTGCACTGGAGGGTCAGACCCTCACCGCCCCGGTGGAAAAGGGCACCGCAAAGGTTGTTTTCACGCTGGACAACGCCCATCTGTGGGATGGCGTGGACGACCCCTTCCTCTACACCGTATCTGCCAAGCTGGACAATGGCGAGGAGACCTCCGCCCGGTTCGGCTGCCGCAAGTTTGAGATCGACCCCCAGAAGGGCTTTATCCTGAATGGCAGGGAATATCCGCTGCGCGGTGTTTCCCGCCATCAGGACCGTAAGGGTGCGGGCAATGCCCTGACCAACGAAATGATGGAGGAGGATATCTCCATCATTCTGGAAATGGGCGCCAACACCATCCGGCTGGCACACTATCAGCACGCACAGTATTTCTACGACCTGTGTGATGAAAAGGGTCTTGTCATCTGGGCAGAGATCCCCTACATCACCATGCACATGACCAACGGCCGTGCCAACACCCTGACCCAGATGGAAGAGCTGATCGTCCAGAACTACAACCACCCCTGCATTGCCGTGTGGGGCTTGTCCAACGAGATCACCGCTGCTTCTGCTGTCAACGAGGATCTGCTGGAAAACCACCGTCTGCTGAACGAGCTGGCGCACAAGCTGGACCCCACCCGCAAGACCACCATGGCAAACGTGTTTATGCTGGAGACCACCAGTCCCATTCTGGAAATTCCCGATGTGAACAGCTACAACCTCTACTTCGGCTGGTATCTGGGCGAATTGGAGCAGAACGACGAGTTCTTTGACAAGTACCACGCCGATTACCCTGACCGCTGCATCGGCTTTTCGGAGTACGGCGCAGATGCCAACCCCCAGTACCAGAGCAGCCACCCGGAAAAAGGCGACTACACCGAGAGTTATCAGTGCGTCTACCATGAGCATATCGCAAAGATGATCGCCGCTCGTCCGTGGCTGTGGGCGACCCATGTGTGGAATATGTTTGATTTTGCCGCCGATGGCCGTGATGAGGGCGGCAAGCACGGCGAGAACCAGAAGGGCCTTGTCACCTTTGACCGCAAGCTCAAAAAAGACCCCTTCTATCTCTACAAGGCCTATTGGAGCAAGGAGCCGTTCGTGCACCTGTGCGGCAGCCGCTATGTAGACCGCGCCGAGGATGTGACTGAGATCAAGGTCTACTCCAATCTGCCGGAGGTCTCGCTGTACAAGGACGGTCAGCTGGTGGAGACCCGTAAGGGCGACAAGGTGTTCACCTTCCAGCTGCCCATCACCGGCAAGCACAGCATTGAGGCACGCTCCGGTGAGCACAGCAGCGTGATCCTGGTGAACAAGGTGGACGCCCCCAACCCGGATTACGCCATGGACAACCGCAAGAACGTGACCAACTGGTTTGACGGCGAGCTGGACGAAAGCTGCTGGTCGGTCAAGGACAACATGGCTGCCGCCACGGCAGACCCGAAAGTTGGTCCCATTCTGAAGCAGATCTCTGATAAAGCCGCCGCTGCCCGCGGAGATGTTGCCGCCGCCGTGAAGGACAACCCGGCTCTGGTGGCGATGATGGAGCGTGCCATGCGGCGGATGACCATTGAATCCATGCTGATGCAGGCCGGCGCTTCGGAAGAAGACATCAAGCAGCTGAACCGTGTATTGCAGGGCATTTCCAAGGAGTGATTCGATGAAACAAACCTATTGTAACCCCCTTGATCTGGGCTACCGTTACCAGCACATGAAGGAAGGTCCCCGTACAGCAGGTTTCCGGGAGGGTGCAGACCCCACGCTGGTATCCTTCAAGGGCAAATATTATCTCTTTGTTTCCATGTCGGCGGGCTTCTGGTATTCGGACGACCTGCTGCACTGGGATTTCCATGCAGACCCGGATCTGCTGATCTACGATTATGCCCCCGATGTGCGGCAGGTGGGCGATTTCCTGTACTTCTGCGCCAGCCGCAAGGGGCGCAACTGTCCCATCCTGCGCACCGCTGACCCCCTGACCGAGCCGTTTACCGAAGTATCTGCGCCCTTTGCTTTCTGGGACCCGGATCTGTTCTGCGATGATGATGGCCGGGTGTACTTCTACTGGGGCTGCTCCAATACTACGCCCATCTACGGCGTGGAGATGGACCCGGACACCATGACCCCCATCGGTGAAAAGCAGGAGCTGATCTTCGGCAATGAAACCGTACTGGGCTACGAACGCCCCGGCAACAACGGCATTGTGGACCGGGAAGCCAGCGTGCTGTACCAGTCCATGAAGCAGTTCTATAACCCGGAAACCGGCAAGCTGGATCTGCCGCCGCAGATGGCAAACATCCCCGGCCTGAGTGCCGAAAGCCTGACTGCCATGTTCAACGCCGTGGGCAAACCCTACATTGAGGGTGCCTTTATGACAAAGCATGACGGCCTCTATTACCTGCAATACGCCTGCCCCGGCACCCAGTACAACACTTACGCCGATGGTGTATACACCTCCACTTCTCCGCTGGGTCCCTTTGTGCGGCAGGCATCCAACCCGTTTTCCGCAAAGCCCGGCGGATTCATCACCGGCGCAGGCCACGGCAGCACCATTGCCGACCGCTATGGCAACTGGTGGCACGCCTCTACCATGCGCATTTCCGTCAACTATGACTTTGAGCGCCGGGTGGGGCTGTTCCCTGCCGGGTTCGACAAAGACGGGGTTCTCTACTGCAACCAGAACTTTGCCGATTACCCGCACCGCATCCCGGCTGGCAAATTCGATGCCGCCAGCCAGCAGCCGGAATGGATGCTGCTGAGCTACAAAAAGCCGGTCACGGCTTCCAGCACTGCCGAGGGCAGCAGCCCGGCACTGGCCGTCAACGAGGACTGCCGCAGCTGGTGGAGCGCCGCTGGTACAGAGCCGGGCGAATGGCTCTGCGTGGACCTTGGCAAAGAGAGTGATATCCGCGCCATTCAGGTAAATATGGCAGATGAAAAGCTTGTGGTGGACTTCCCAGCCGACAGCTACGGCGATACCCGCAAGACCCGCCACATCGAGACCCGGCCGCAGATCTCCCATTACACGATAGAGACCAGTGTGAACGGAGCAGACTGGACGATTTGCGAAACGGTTGCCCGGGAGTGCTCCAACGGCTACTACGAATATGCCGACGGCATCCGCGCACGGTATGTCCGGGTGACCGGCGGCGAACTGCCCTATGGGCAGACGCTGCGCATCAGCGGCCTGCGGGTGTTCGGCAACGGCGAGGGCGCAAAGCCTGCACAGGCAGAAGCCGCCGGGATTCGTGTGGATGCACTGGACGCAAAGATCAGCTGGCAGCACATCGAAAACGCGCAGGGCTGCAATGTCCGCTATGGCGTTGCACCCGACAAGCTCTATCTGAGCTGGCTGGTCTACGATGCAGACGAAGTGACCCTTTCCACCCTGACCGCCGGGCAGGAATACTACATCTGCGTGGACAGCTTTAACGAAAACGGCATCACGCCGGGCAAGACATTCAAACTGGAGGGGTAAATCATGCCCATCAAAGCCGTGCAGCAATTTATGCTGGGCACTGTACTGAACAACGAACAGCAGGCCAAAGAGACCCTTGCCGCCATGAAAGCCGCCGGGTACGACGGCATTGAACTATGTGGATTTATGATCCATCCCATTGGCTTTGTGGTCAAGCTGCTGACCAAAGCCGCCGGAATGCCGGTGGGCAAGGGCGGCAATCTGGACTGGCACAAGCTGGTGCAGGAAGCCGACCTGAAGGTGGTCAGCCTGCACACCGACCTTGGCAGTCTGGAACGGGATGCCCATGCAGTGGCCGAGGAAGCAAAAAGTTTTGGCACGGAGTATGTGGTCATCACCGGGATGTACCGCTTTGATTATGGCGATGAAACCACGATGCACGAACTGGCCAAACGTCTGAACAAGGCGGGCGAAACCCTGCAAAAAGAGGGCATCCACCTGCTCTACCACAACCACAACTGCGAGCTGCGTCCTGTGAACGCAGAAAAGCGTGCTTACGATATTCTTTTAGAGGAGACCGATCCGGCCTTCGTCAACTTTGAGTTTGACAGCTACTGGTTCACCGAGGGCGGTGCAAACGCCTTGGCGTGGATGCAGCGGCTTGGCCCGCGCATGAAGCTGTGGCACATCAACGACCGGGGCACCCGCATCACCGGCAGCGCCATTACCCCCATCCTGAAAACCGACAGTATGGAGCTGGGCACCGGCAACATGGATCTGGACAGCCTGATGACACAGGCACTTTCCGTGAATGTAGATGCCATCATTCTGGAAAGCCACCGCAACTGGGTGGACAATTCCCCTGTCAAGAGCTTCCAGCTCAGTGCAAAATACCTTGCACAAAAATTCTGATCTGCCATTTTCTCATTATTTTCTTCTTCATTACCCCATAAAAGCAACGCCCCGCACCGGTTACTCCTTCCGGTGCGGGGCGTTGTGTTTTGCGGGGAATATTTTTGCGTTACAGGGTATGGGTTCCCGGCTGCAAGGTCAGGTTTCTGCCATCCGGGAGGACAACTTCTGCGGTCAGATTACAGGGCACGGTGATGGTGTAGGTCACGGCATCGCCTGCATACTGCCAGCCGCTTTCAATGCGCCCCACCGGGGAATCGTACACCGCTTTTGCCCAACCCAGTGCAGGGTTCGGGGTGGGGGCAATGGTCAAGGTCTCCCCTGCCAGATGGATGCCGCACACACCGCCGAACAGCCAGCCGCAGATGGCACCGTAGGAGTAGTGGTTCAGGGATTCACTGGGGTGTCCGGCTTCATCGATGCCCGTCCACGTTTCCCAGACGGTCGTTGCACCTTTCTTGACTTCGTATAGCCAGCTGGGGGCGGTATCCTGCAGCAGCAGCTTGTAGGCGGTGTCGGTGTGGCCGTGCTCCGCAAGCACTTTGCACAGGAACGGCGTGGACAAAAAGCCGGTGTTCAGGTGGCAGCCGTTTTCCAGCACCATCTGGTTCAGCGTATCCGCAGCGGCTTGGCTCTCAGCTTCATCCAACAAACCGAACGCAATGGCACGGACATATTCACACTGCCGGTCGGATGTGATTTTCCCGTGATCCGTAAAGGCGGCATGATAGGCAAGGCGGGCTTTTTCCGCTGTGTCACGGTACTGCGCTGCGTCCTCTGCCTTGCCCAGCGCCTGTGCAATTTCTGCCAGAAGCCGCCCGGAATAAGCCAGATACGCCGTACCCACGCTTTTGCGCGGGTTCATCATCGCCTGCATCGCGGTGATGCCCGGCTCACACCATTCGCCGTAGTCCAGACCGTTCAGAACCGTGTATTGGGCGTACTCGCCGGTCTGCTGCTCCTCGGTGGTCTGCTGGGCACGACCCAGCAGGAACGCATACCACTTCTGCATCATCTCGTAGTTGTCTGCCAGGATCTTGCGGTCGCCGGTGCGCTTATAAAGAGCGTAGGGCACCAGAATGGCGGCATCGCCCCAGCCCGCCGACATACAGAGCATGGGGGTCATATAACCGGGGCGGCTGGTGGGCGGGGCAATGTTTGCCATGCGTCCATCCGGGTACTGGTTCAGGCGGCATTCTGCCAGCCATTTTTCCACCACCGGGTAGCAATCCATCAGGGTCAGACCGGTTTCAATGAACACCCCCATGTCGCCCGTCCAGCCGGCACGCTCACGGGTAGGACAGTCGGTGGGGATATCGCAGAAGTTGCCCTTCTGGCTCCATACGCTGTTTTGCACCAGCTGACTCACATCCGCATTGCCGCACCCAAAACTGCCGGTCACCGGCATCTCCGAATAGACGGCATGGGCGGTAAACTCTGCGCCGGTCAGGTCGATGTCCGTTTCTACTTTTGCGTACCGAAAGCCCATGATGGTAAAACTGGGCTTATAGTGGTTTTCGCCCTCTTTGCAGATCAGTTCCAGCAGCTGTGCCGTGCCGCCCTCTTTGTGGCGGTTCCGATCCTGAAAGTTCTCCTGGGTGAAGTTGCCGTTCTCGTCCAGCGTTTCGCCGCAGAGCAGACGGATCTTCTGACCTTCGTGGGCAGTCAGCTTCATTTCTACATAGCCTGCCATATTCTGCCCGAAATCCAGAACCGTTTCTCCATTGGGTGTGCGGAACAGCCTGCCCGCAAAGGCTTCCTGTTCCCGGATGGGCACGGTGTTCATGCCAATGAGGGGGAGCGTGTTGGGCGCAGTCCTCACGCCGTGCCAGCCGGTCAGTTCTCCTTCCAGCCGGGCATCGTACACTTCGCCCTGCTGCAGATCGTTCTGGCGGATGGGGCCGCACTGGGTTGCTTCCATGGCATCATCCGAAACGCAGACCGCCTTGCCATCCACTTCCAGCTGGAACAGGACAGCCAGTTCCTTGCCGAACAGGTCGCGGTCACCATCCACGCCGGAAGTGCTGCGGTACCAGCCATCGCCCAGCGCGATGAGCAGCTCGTTTTCCCCCTCACGGACAAGCGCTGTCACATCGTAGGTCTGTACCCCAAGGTGCTTGTCTGCGGTAAAGCTGCCGGGAGCAAGCACCATATCGCCGACCCGCTTGCCGTTCAGCCATGCCGTATACAGACCCTTGGCGGTAATATACAGCCGCTTGCTTTCTCCTGCCGGGGCGGTGAACGCCTTGCGCAGATAGCTTGCCGGACGGTGGGGCTGATACGGCTGCGCCGTGCCTTTGCCGGAGGCTTCCAGCGCCGCCTGCTTCTGCTCCCAGTTGGGCTTTGCAAAGGCGTTGATTGCATCGGTGCAATCGATATCCGGCTCTTCCGTTTCCGGGCAGACCCACACGCCCTGCCAGTCGGCAAAGGGCAGACCCGTTTCAAAGACGGCTTCGCTCCACGCACTGGGCTGGTCGTTTTCATCCCACAGCCGGATGCGCCACTGTCCCTGCGTCTTGGGCGGCACAGGGGTGGGCGTTTCGGTGTGCATCACACTGCTCAAGATCTTTCCGCTTGCCCACAGCGTTTCGGCTCCGGCGGTCACTTCGATTTCGTAGGCGGTCTGGCGCACGCCTTCGGCGCACTGCCACGATAAAAACAGCGTCCCGGCATCTATGCCGAGAGGCTGGGTCAGATGATTCGTTTTCAGGTTTGTTGCTTGCATCATCCACATCTCCTTTTTTCCGTTTGATCTCTGCTCTTATTATAGAGGGAATCCCACGGAATAAGGGTGCAAAAATTTGTGTTGTCAGTCAAAAAGTCGTGCT
>OGES01000523.1_pt1 | contig 37748 bp, 33 predicted proteins | sample 1570711 | NCBI WGS metagenome assembly OGES01 (sample SAMEA2582133, study PRJEB24529) | metagenome | biome: Human gut stool | place: China | collected 2011 | reverse complement strand
ATTATGGGCTTATAGCCCTTGATCAAACCACCCGTTAGACGGGTGGTTATGATTTTATATAAATAATATATTCAGCCTGAGAAAATAATGGTGTTTGAAAAAAATTCTAGACTAAGGGGAAGTATTTTTATCCTTATTAAGTTCATGTGACACCATTTATTTGGCGTTGAAAATCAACTTAAAAAAGGTAGAATGGTCTAGTAGATATTTTGGAGGAAATCATGTCTTATACGAATTTAAAGTTATTTGCTTTGTCGTCTGACTAAGAATTAGCAGCAACATCAGAAGCTGCATCAGAGGCACCAGCTGCATCAGAAGCGTTAGCAGAACAACCAGCAGCAACATCAGAAGTGGCTTTAGAAGCCCCAGAAACTTCAGAGACACCAGCAGCACAACCTGCATCAACAAATACACTTCCAACGGATCCAAATCTTCAACCACAAGCTGAAGCTTTCCGTCAAGATGTAGCAGCAAAATTTGGTCTTACTAATATCGGTGGTTACCGTGAAGGTGACCCACAAGACCATGGTAAAGGACTTGCCGTTGACGTTATGGTACCAGTTGGTTCAGAAGTTGGTAATCAAGTCGCTCAATATGCTGTAGATAATATCGCAAATGCAGGTATCTCATATGTCATCTACAGACAACAATTTTATGCACCAGTAAACAACATCTACGGGCCAGCCAATACTTGGAACAAAATGCCTGATCGTGGTAGCGTTACTGAAAACCACTATGACCACGTTCACGTATCATTCAATGCATAATTAAGAATTACAAAAAGTCACGCCTGGCGTGATTTTTTTGATATAATGGAGAAAAATACGAAAGAAAGAGGAACTCTATTTGCAAGAGTATTCTGTTGAAATTACCCTAAACCACCCAGATGATGTCTTGTCGCTTTTCGGGACTAATGAACGTCATTTAAAACTCATTGAAGAAAACCTAAATGTTATCATTCATGCTCGAACAGAGCGTGTGCAGATCCTTGGAGATGACGAAGAAAGTGTCGAATTGGCCCGTTTGACCATTCAAGCTCTCCTTGTTTTAGTGGAGAGAGGAATGCTAGTCAACACTTCAGATGTTGTCACGGCCTTAACCATGGCTCAAGATGGTTCGATTGACAAGTTTGTTGCTTTATATGAAGAAGAGATTATCAAGGACAACAGTGGTAAGCCTATTCGAGTTAAGACCCTAGGGCAAAAGGTTTATGTTGATAGCATTAAAAGCCATGATGTGGTCTTTGGGATTGGTCCAGCTGGTACAGGTAAAACCTTTTTAGCGGTCACTCTTGCAGTCACAGCTCTTAAACGTGGTCAGGTTAAACGTATTGTTCTAACACGTCCGGCGGTTGAGGCAGGTGAAAGTCTTGGTTTTTTGCCTGGCGATCTCAAGGAAAAGGTAGATCCTTACCTTCGTCCGGTCTATGATGCCCTTTATCAAATTCTTGGCAAAGAGCAGACGACTCGCCTAATGGAACGTGAAATTATTGAGATTGCCCCTCTTGCTTATATGCGTGGTCGTACTCTTGAAGATGCCTTTGTTATCCTTGATGAAGCGCAAAACACAACCATCATGCAGATGAAGATGTTCTTGACTCGTCTTGGGTTTAATTCTAAGATGATTGTCAATGGAGATATGAGCCAGATTGACCTTCCACGTCGTGTAAAGTCAGGTCTTATTGATGCTATGGAAAAACTAAAAGGAATCAAGGCTATTGATTTTGTCCATTTCTCTGCTAGTGATGTCGTACGTCACCCAGTTGTTGCTGATATCATTAATGCTTATGAAAAAGATGCACCTAAAGTTGACTTTGAGGCGAAACCAGAGCAATCTAATGAGGTTGAAGAAGCATCAGGATTGACCGAATACCCAGTCATTGGTGCTGAGGAAGTTAAAAAGTAAATAGATGAAAAGAGGTTTGAGAGTAAGTGTTTTCTACCTCTTTTTTTCTTTTCTAGTCCAGTAACAGATTTTCTCTCTATTTTTGGTAAAATAGTACTAAAGAGTAGGCTAATATGGGGGAAAGATTTTGAAAGTATCAAGAGAGCTATATTCCAGATGGTGCCTATCAGATGGTAAAAAACGAAGCTACTTAGGCATATTCAAATGAATTGGTAAATTTGACTTAGTGGAGAGAAAATAATGATAACTTGTATAAAGATTTTCTAGTTGTTGAGAACATGAAATGTCAATTTTATTATCTTTCTTATAGGGATGGGGAACCTTTTGTTTTACTATTTGAGCATGACGAAAAGCTACCACAGACTTTTGACCCCCATACAGGAACTTTGAAACAGGATTCAACAGTCTCTGAATATAAAGCCTTAGTGATTTCTCATATTGATAAGCTTTCTAAAAAGGGAGAGGAGTATTCAAGAGTAAAAGAAGTATCTGTCCGAAGGTGTGTGGATGTTTATAAAAAATGTTGACGCAAAAACGAACTTATGAAAAGCGTCCCAATGCTATCGTTCTGATTGTTTATGCTAATGATGGACATATTGAGTCGCGTAGAACTTTTAAACGATTGACTTCAGAGGAAGTTAAAGGGCTCATAAGTGGTTATGAGTGGGATTATAAGTATGCCTTGGAGTATCATAAGGACTGAGATCAATATGGAAATTATCTCATCTGGCGCTGATAAGTAAACCGACCAAGCAGTTTTTTTACTATGGAGAATAATATCCTAAAGATTTATTAAAGAAACTTACAGTCTTTATGATAATTGTCAAATACTATTTGGCCATTTATTTTAGTACAATAGGATAGTAGACCAATAAAAAAGGAGATTATTATGAACCAGCAAGAGTGGATTGAGTACTTTGAATTAGTCAACGGTCGTAAACCAACTCCGGCAGAGTTATCTCAAGCTCAAGCAACAGGCGAGTTTATCCTTGAGCGACCTAACGTTTTAAGCTCAAATGGACAAATGAGGGAGCAAAGACCGATTAAGCCAGCTGAACCTGTGATTGCTATGACGCAACAGCCTCAGTTTGCCCAAACAGTAGCAACTTTCCAACAAGTAGTTCCCCCTAAAAAAGGTATGTCTAAGAAAACTAAGATTATTTTGGCATCGTTCTTAGGATCCTTGGTAGCGATTTCACTTATCGTTGGTGGCTACTCACTATGGCGTTACCAATCAGGTAAGATTGCGGATGGAACATACGAGGTAGTAGCCTATTCTTATCGTGATGATGATAAAGACAAGATGGTTGATGGCATAGATGAATACAAGGACGAAGGTTTGGATTTGCAGTCTTTTGTGGTTGTAAAGAATAATCAATCTAGAACCTACAATTTAGTAGAGGGTGACAATAAATCATATGTTAGTTTGATGGACTATGAGATAGATATTCCTCAGATATTTGATCCGTGGAATAAAACACAAAGTCAAGCTTTAAATGCGGACCAAGTCGAAGATGTCACAAAAGACTTCATGAAAAAGATGAGAAAAGACTATTCGTTCTATACCAAAGAGGCAGCTGACAAAGTCGTTAAAAAAACAACAAGAGAATATAAAGATACCTTGAGGGAAAAACGTACTTATGTCAAACATGGTGATGAATACACTCTGACTACTTATGGTGAAAAAGGGAAGCTTGAGTCACGTATTACCTTTAAACGTCTAAGTAAATCTGATACAGACAAACGTTGGGATCATTATGAAGACGCTGTCAAGGATTATAAGAAAGAGCTGAAGTCTTATAGTGATCAATACGATGATTTCAAGGACTATTATGGTTATGGCTATAGTGACGACTATGGTAGCGATTCAAAATCAAGCTCTAGTGGTAGCAGTAAAAAGAGCGTTGATAGAATTTAACATTCATAAGTCTAATAAAGCAGTATCAGGCCTAAAGTCAGGTACTGTTTTTTCTTTTTATGAAAATGGTCAAATAGATTTTTGGCATTTTTCTGCTAAAATAGGAGTATCAATGAAAAAAGGGACTTTTATGAACGAAACAGAGTAGTTAAATTATTTCGAAATAATCAATAATTGCAAACTAATCGAAGAAGAAATTCAACAATTCAAAGTGAACGGCGAATTTATAGCCTCAGAGCCTGTGGCAGATAATAGTCAGTCACAAGTTCAGGTGAGTGAGCCAGTAACTGAATAAGTGATACCAGTCGTGGCATCTAAAAAAGTCTATATTAAGACTTATAAGGAATTTCTTAAAGAGACGGTTCACTATAAGGTTAATGCCGATAAAATCAATGTCCTTACCTATGATAAAAAAGGCAAACTTTCAGAAGCAAAAGTCTTTAAACGTCTAACAAAAGAAGAGAAAAAACTGGATTACAACTATGAGTGTGATGTTAGGGACGATAAAAAACTCTTTCATTCCTAAGTGAATATTAAAAGATCAAAAATCAGCTAGTCTGGTTTTTTTAGTGTTTAAAACGTGCTATAATAAGATGTTATATCATCAGTGTTAGCCCATTTGTTAACACATGAAAGGAAATTAAAATGACAAAAACATTCTACATCACAACACCTATCTACTACCCATCTGGTAAATTGCATATTGGTTCTGCCTACACTACCATTGCCTGTGACGTCTTGGCACGTTACAAACGCATGATGAACTATGATGTCTTCTACCTTACTGGGCTTGATGAGCATGGCCAAAAGATTCAACAAAAGGCTGAAGAAACAGGAATCACACCACAAGAGTATGTGGATGGTATGGCTGTTGGTGTTAAGGACCTCTGGCAACTTTTGGATATCTCATACGATAAATTCATCCGTACGACTGATGATTACCATGAAAAAGTTGTTGCTCAAGTTTTCGAGCGTCTCTTGGAACAAGGGGACATCTACCTTGGTGAATACTCTGGTTGGTACTCAGTGTCAGATGAAGAATTTTTCACCGAAAGTCAGTTGGCAGAAGTTTACCGTGATGAGCAAGGCAATGTCATTGGTGGTATGGCTCCATCAGGACATGAAGTAGAGTTGGTTTCTGAAGAATCCTATTTCTTTAAACTTAGCAACTATGCAGACCGTTTGACTGCCTTCTTTAAAGAACACCCAGAATTTATCCAACCTGATGGTCGTATGAATGAAATGCTTAAAAACTTCATCGAGCCAGGCTTGGAAGACTTGGCGGTATCACGTACAACCTTCACTTGGGGAGTTAAAGTACCATCAGATCCAAAGCATGTTGTTTATGTGTGGATTGATGCCCTTATCAACTATATTACCGCCCTCGGTTATGGGCAGGATGAGCATGGTAATTTTGACCTTTTCTGGCAAAATGATGAAAACCATGAAATCATCCACATGATTGGTAAGGATATCCTTCGTTTCCACTCAATCTACTGGCCAATCATCTTGATGGCACTTGATTTACCATTACCTACACGTCTTGTTGCTCATGGTTGGTTTGTCATGAAAGACGGTAAGATGTCCAAGTCTAAAGGAAACGTCATCTATCCAGAAATGTTGGTAGAGCGCTTTGGTCTTGATCCACTTCGTTACTACCTCATGCGTAGTCTTCCAGTTGGTTCAGACGGTACCTTCACGCCAGAAGACTATGTGGCTCGCATCAACTATGAGTTGGCTAATGATCTAGGAAACCTCCTCAACCGTACAGTTGCCATGATTAACAAGTATTTCGATGGTCAAGTACCTGCCTATATTGAGAATGTTACAGACTTTGATGCTGATTTGGCTAAGGTTGTGGCTGAAAATATTGAAGAGTTCCACAAACAAATGAATGCTGTGGATTTCCCACGCGCCCTAGATGCTGTTTGGAATATCATTTCACGTACCAATAAATATATTGATGAAACAGCTCCTTGGGTCCTTGCCAAAGAAGATGGTGACAAGGAACAATTGGCAGCAGTGATGGCTCACTTGGCGGCTAGCCTTCGTGTGGTAGCTCACCTCGTCCAACCATTCATGATGACCACTTCAAATGCCATCATGGAACAGCTCGGATTGTCAGGAGCGTTTGACCTTGAAAATCTTGAACTTTCAGGCTTCCCAGAAAATGTTACAGTCATTTCAAAAGGAACTCCAATCTTCCCACGTCTTGACATGGACGAAGAAATTGCCTACATCCAATCTCAAATGAACGCAGGCAAACCACAAGAAAAAGAATGGAACCCAGAAGAAGTCGAACTTAAATCTGAAAAAGAGCAAATCAAATTTGAAGACTTTGACAAGGTTGAAATCCGTGTTGCTGAAGTTAAAGAAGTAGAAAAAGTCGAAGGTTCAGACAAATTGCTCCGTTTCCGTCTTGATGCTGGTGACGGTGAAGACCGTCAAATCCTCTCAGGTATCGCTAAATTCTATCCAAACGAACAAGAATTGGTCGGCAAGAAACTTCAAGTCGTGGCGAACCTCAAACCACGTAAGATGATGAAGAAATATGTCAGCCAAGGTATGATTCTTTCTGCTGAACATGACGGTAAACTCACTGTCTTGACAGTAGATCCATCTGTTCCAAATGGAAGTGTGATTGGGTAATAGTAATTCTGTTTTATAGTATTTCCTTAAGTGGGAGTGGAAAAACGAATTGATTTTGAATGATAAGTCTTCTGTTCTATTCCTTATTTTGATTTCGCCGTATACCCCTACTCACCTAAGAGTAATCAAAAAAAGATAATTTTAACATTAAAACGAGTTCAGTCGAACTCGTTTTTTATACACTATATTTCAATAAATGTTTAATCTGTTCTACGCCTCCCTCAGGTTCATAGGTATTAGGGGATCTGTCTAGTTTACTACTAGCATCAAGGTCTCCTTAGTGGTGGGGTAGCAAGCTATCTCGAATTTCTTCGATAAATGCTTGAATAATTGTAGATTGTTTTTGTTTATTGTTGGTTACAAAACCCAAAGTGTGCTTGGGACTATCTTTAAGCGGTAGAAGGACGATTTGATCCTTGATGAAACTATTAACAATACCGAGACCAGAAGCGTAACTATCAGAAGCACATAGCAGATTCATGACACTGCCTCGGTCATTACTGTAGATAACTTGCTGGTCAGGCAGGACCTCCAGCGGATCCTCGTCGAAATGAATTCCAGAGCTTTCCTGACGAAAACGGACTTGTGGATATCCCTCTAAATCCTTGAGATTGAGGGATTTTTTGTGTGCCAAGGGATGTTGGCGACCTAGAAAAATCTTGGTTTCAAAGTCTCCAAGAGGGGTGAAAGTCAAATCCATGTGTTTGAAACTGCGCTCTAGGATGTGGACATTGTCTTCATCAAGGTAAATAATCCCCAAGTCACTTTCGAAACTCTCTACGCTCTTGAGAATCTTTCTAGTTGTTGTTTCAATTAATTGAAATTCTTGATAATCACTACAAAAACGTTTGGCAATATGAGCCATGGGCAGAGACAAGAAATCATAGTGGTGACTGGCAATAGTGAACGATTTCTTAAAGGACTTGCGATAGCGTCCTTCTAGTAGATCCAGCTCTCCAAGGATACGTTTGGCGTATTTGAGAAAATCATGGCCATCATCAGTCAGTTTGGCTCCCGTATTGGAGCGCTCAAAGAGTAGAACTCCCAGTTCTTCCTCTAAATCACGAATGGATGCTGAAAGATTAGGTTGTGTCAAAAAGAGCTTCTTAGCAGCCTTACTAAATGAGCCTGTTTCAGAGATAGTCTGAACATAGCGACATTGTTGAAAATTCATAAGCATCCCCTTTTTAAAATATGATTGTGACCTATATTATAACAAAATGAGAAGTCTAATATCAGTAAAATCCTGATAGGAATAGATGAAGATCTGATATGAAATTTTTATAAAGTCAGGTCTTATAGGAGTACTGATGGAATGCTGTATAAAGTGTCAGTTGCTAAGACGTCTAATGGCTTCCAATTTTTTAGGTCGAATGAGGAAGAGTACTATGGTAATCAGTAGTAATCAGAGAATGAAATACCAGATACTTGTAGCTGGAGTAGCCTGTGTCGCTTGTGACAGAAGAAAACTAGTAAAAATAACCCAAAAGTGCAGAACAATAGTCCATCAGAGGCTGCCAGTACGTAAGTAAATAGCGGCAAAGAATATACCGATAGCCGAGGCATAGTAAACTTGAACCAAAGTTGCTTCTAAAGGTTGGTGGGTGAGATTTTCTAGATGAGCCAATCCAAAAAATAAGGATGATAAGAAGACGCCTTCTAAGACATGTTTTGAAGATCTAACACCATTTTGGGAGGCGAGTTTACGGAGGAGTCCACAGAGACTACTTTTTTAAATGGAGAGGGAAAGAAAATAAAGCAGTCCTGTAAATATATCTATCAGAAGATGGACTAACCTTTTTTTGATAGGTGGTATATTTTGAGAGTGGCTATTTTAGCTGATACTCTTCTAGAAAATAGTATTTTGTACGCAGTGTGACGTTTTGCACAAAAAGCGAGAGTGAAAGAATTATTGGATTAACTGACTATTATTCTCGGGATACTTTGAATCTAGAGACCATTTTGGATAAATACGGTTTTGCATTTGTTGGTATTGAACTGTACTTAGGGAAATGGTGGTTCAATGTTAGTAAATAAGGATTTTGGATAGTAATTATCCAAATCTAAAAATTGTTTTATCTTGTTATTGACTAAAGTAAGTAAGTCCTTGATGAGAGTTAGGAACTAGAGGGTAATAAACATATTGGGATGGGGTTTCAGAGACGGAATTTGACTAGATGTTTGTGAGGGCATCTGTCTATGCTACATTGACTATTTTTAATGGTTGTGCGGGATAGAGACTGTTTTTGGTTTTTAATTTCAGGGTGGATTGGGGGATTTTCCCTGAGGAATCGAGATTGTTGAAAAGAGATCAAAGGACTGAGCGTCACTTGTATCCCAAGGTAAGCAATACACCTATAAACCTAAGTTTCCATACAGCAGGGAGCAAGTTTCAGTTTAAATGGGGGAAGAATCTAGAGTAATCTAGATGTTTTTTTATTTTGTGAATTCTTTTACGAATAAGTAAGAGAGTATATAAAGGAGAGAGTCATGTTAATCGCTAAAAATCAGAAAGGGCTCCTGGTTTCGGCTCTTGAAAATGGGTTGAATCGTGAGGAAACTTATAGGTGCCCTGGCTGTCAAGGGATTGTATTGTTGAGACAGGGAAAGGTGATATGCCCGCATTTTGCCCATAAATCTTTGCAGGATTGTCAGTTTTTCTCAGAAAACGAATCGGCCCAACATTTATCCCTAAAAGCCACTTTGTATCAATCCCTGGACAATCATGGTGAAAGAGTTTGTATTGAAAAGGTTTTGTCCGAGATGGGGCAAATTGCAGATTTATTTGTTGGAGATTCCTTAGCCTTGGAAGTTCAGTGTTCTCGGTTATCCCAGCAACGTTTGAGAGAGAGGACATGTGCTTATCACCAAGCAGGTTACGAAGTGCGTTGGCTTTTGGGTGAGGAACTCTGGTTGAATGGTCGTTTAACAGACTTACAGCGGGACTTTCTCTATTTTACGGCTAAGATAGGATTTCACCTGTGGGAGCTTGATTGGAAGCGAGAGGAAATTAGACTTAAGTATCTCATCTATGAGGATATTTTTGGGAGAGTTTATTACTTAACTAAGACCTGGTCTTTAACCGAAAATCTCATGACAGTTCTACGTTTTCCTTATCAAGTAGAGAAGGGTGAGACCTATAAAGTTACTCAGCGAAAGAAGGTCTCACATGTGATTCAACGAGAATTAATGGGGAAAAATCCAAGGTGGCTGAGAAGGCAGGAAGAAGCCTATCTTAAGGGAATGAATTTGTTATGTCTATCTGATCAGGATTTTTTTCCACAAGTGAGATTTCCTGAATCTAAGCAAGGATTTGTCCAAATTAGATTATCTATTGATGGCTTTAAAAAGCTTTTCATGCAATATTATCGAAAAAGGCATTTTTCTTGCAAGCAAACCCTCTACCCTCCCACCTTTTATGCTAAAATAGTAAAGAATAGACACAATTAAGGAGAATATTATGTCAGATAATCGATGTCATTTAGAAGAAAAATATACATGGGATTTGACCACCATTTTTGCGACAGACGCTGATTGGGAGACTGAATATGAAAGCACTGTTCAGGATTTGAAGAAGGCTAGTGCTTATGCAGGTCATCTCTTGGATTCTGCTAAGAACTTGCTTGAGGCAACAGAACTTTATATGAGTTTGATGCGTCGTTTGGAGAAAATATACGTTTATGCGTCAATGAAAAATGACCAAGATACAACGGTAGGTCTTTACCAAGAATACCAAGCCAAAGCCTCAAACCTTTACTCACAGTTGAGTGGAGCCTTTGCTTACTTTGAGCCTGAATTTATGGCCTTGGATGCTGAAAAATTAGCATCCTTCAAAGAACAAGAACCAGGTCTTGGACTTTATGATCACTATTTCGAACGTCTTTTGGCAAATAAGGACCACGTTCTTTCTCAAGAAGCAGAAGAACTCTTGGCAGCAGCTGGTGATATTTTCAATGGTCCAACGGATACCTTCAACGTCTTGGATAATGCTGATATCCTCTTCCCATGGGTATCGGATGGTCAAGGGAATGTGATTGAGTTGACACATGGTAATTTTATCACCCTCATGGAATCTAAGGACCGTGACATTCGTAAGGGAGCTTATGAAGCGATGTACGGTACTTACGAGCAGTTCCAACATACCTATGCACAAACACTCCAAGGTGTTGTTAAGGTTCACAATTACCAAGCCAAAGTTCGTCACTATAATTCGTCACGTCATGCAGCACTTGCGGCTAACTTTATTCCAGAAAGTGTTTATGACTCTCTCTTGGAATCAGTGAACAAGCATTTGCCACTTTTGCACCGTTACCTTGATTTGCGTAAGAAGGTATTGGGACTTGACGAGCTTAAGATGTATGACGTTTATACACCACTTTCTGAGACTGAAGCTGCTCTTACTTATGAAGAATCCCTCAAGAAAGCAGAAGAAGTCTTGGCAATCTTTGGCGAAGAGTATAGTAAAGGGGTTCATGCAGCCTTTACGGAACGTTGGATTGACGTTCACCCTAACAAAGGAAAACGTTCAGGGGCCTACTCAGGTGGTGCCTACGATACCAATGCTTTCATGCTTTTGAACTGGCAAGACACTTTGGACAATCTCTTTACCTTGGTTCACGAGACTGGCCACAGTTTGCATTCAACGTTCACACGTCAGACACAACCATATGTTTACGGAGATTACCCAATCTTCTTGGCTGAAATTGCGTCTACAACTAATGAAAATATTTTAACAGAAACACTTCTTAAAGAAGTTAAAGATGACAAGACACGTTTTGCTATCCTTAACCACTATTTAGATGGATTTAAGGGAACTGTCTTCCGTCAAACACAATTTGCCGAGTTTGAACATGCTATTCATGAAGCAGATGCATCTGGTCAAATCTTGACAGCGGACTTCATGAATAAGCTTTATGCAGACCTCAATGAGAAATACTATAACCTTAAAGCTGAAGATAACTACGAAATTCAGTTTGAGTGGGAACGTATTCCGCATTTCTACATGAATTACTATGTCTACCAATACGCTACAGGGTTTGCAGCAGCAAGCTACTTGGCTGAAAAAATTGTTCACGGTACTGAGGAGGATAAAGAAGCTTACCTTACTTACCTTAAGGCGGGAAGCTCAGATTATCCTTTGGAAGTTATCAAGAAAGCTGGTGTTGATATGACCAATACCGACTACTTGGATGCTGCCTTCAAAGTTTTTGAAGACCGTCTCGTTGAATTGGAAACCTTGGTTGAAAAAGGTGTTCACCTTTCTTAAAAAAGTCATTATACTATATGAGAGAATCATTCTGGATAAGAGTGGTTCTTTTTACATCTAAAAAGTGAACATTTATAGCACGAAACTCCTAATTGATACGGGAAAATGCTGATGAGTATATTTATAGCCCCTTTTTTATATTTATGATAGACTAAAATCCTAACATTTTATAATTGATAAGTGAACGGTGTTCAGAAATAGAAAGTAGGTTTTTATGAAAACAACCAATCGTTATCTAGTAGCAACGTGTGGTGTCTTACTCCATCTCATGTTGGGGTCTACCTATGCTTGGAGTATCTATCGTAATCCTATTATGGTCCAGACTGGCTGGGATCAATCTTCAGTTTCTTTTGCCTTTTCATTGGCCATCTTTTGTCTTGGCCTTTCTGCAGCCTTCATGGGACGCTTGGTTGAAAAATTTGGTCCTAGAGTGACTGGAAGTATGTCGGCTGTTCTCTATGCCGGAGGTAACATTCTAACAGGAGTTGCCATTGCTCAGGGAGAGCTGTGGATACTTTATCTTGGTTACGGTATTCTTGGTGGTCTAGGACTGGGTGTGGGGTATATTACGCCTGTTTCAACCATCATTAAGTGGTTTCCTGACAAGCGTGGTCTTGCGACTGGTCTTGCCATTATGGGCTTTGGCTTTGCATCGCTCTTGACCAGCCCTATTGCCCAATATCTGATTCAGGCACGTGGTGTTGAGCAGACCTTTTATATCTTGGGAGTTGTTTATTTTATTGTGATGCTTTTTGTCTCACAATTCATTAAACGACCAAGTTTAGAGGAAGCACAACTGTTGGCTGACAAGAGTTCAAACCGTCAGGCTGCTGATTTGAGCAAAGGGGTTACGGCTAATGAAGCTCTGAAATCGTCAACTTTCTACTGGTTATGGATTATCTTGTTTATCAATATTTCATGTGGCTTAGCCCTTGTCTCTGCTATTTCTCCAATGGCTCAAGATATGGTTGGGATGTCAGCGGAATCAGCAGCAGTTGTTGTCGGTGTTATGGGAATCTTTAATGGTTTTGGTCGCCTTCTGTGGGCAGGCTTGTCGGATTATATTGGGCGTCCGAAGACCTTTATCCTCCTCTTTGTGGTTAATATCGTTATGGCTATCCTCCTAATTGTCCTGCAAGTTCCACTTGTCTTTGTGGTTGCGATGGCTGTTCTGATGACTTGCTACGGGGCAGGATTCTCCTTGATTCCTCCCTACCTTAGCGATATCTTTGGGGCAAAGGAATTGGCTACCCTTCATGGTTATATTCTGACTGCCTGGGCTATGGCAGCCTTGGTGGGACCAATGCTCCTGTCGGTAACCTATGAATTGACAAAATCTTACCAGATGACCTTGCTTGTTTTCATTGCTCTTTACGTGGTAGCTTTAGTTATTGCTTACCTCTTGAAAAAGAATGTTATTCGTCAAGTAGTCTAATGATGAGGATTTGAGTTATAGATAAGAAAAATCTCTAGCACTTGCTAGGGATTTTTTATATAATAAAACACATGGTTAAATCATATAGTAAAAACGCAAATCACAACATGCGTCGTCCTGTAGTAAACAAGGATATCGTGGACTACATGCGAACGCATCTTCAGGAAAACACAGGACATTTGGCTGAGCTGGAGGCCTTTGCTCGTAAGGAAAATATTCCAATTATCCAACACGAAGTTGTTGCTTATTTCCGATTTTTGTTGCAGACCTTGCAGCCTAAGAAAATCCTTGAGGTAGGAACGGCTATTGGTTTTTCAGCTCTTCTTATGGCTGAGTACGCCCCTGATGCTCAGATTACGACGGTTGATCGTAATGAAGAAATGATTGGCTTTGCCAAGGAAAATCTAGCCAAGTATGACAGTCGCAAACAAATTACCTTAGTTGAAGGTGATGCAGCAGAAGTTTTGCAAGATTTGGACACTGATTATGATTTTGTTTTTATGGACTCAGCCAAGTCTAAATATATCGTCTTTCTGCCTGAAATCCTAAAACGTCTCAAGGTAGGTGGTGTCATTGTCTTTGATGATATCTTCCAAGGGGGGGATATTGCCAAAGACATTATGGAGGTTCGTCGTGGTCAACGTACGATTTATCGTGGTTTGCATCGCCTTTTTGATGCGACTTTAGATAACCCTGATTTGACTGCTAGTTTGATCCCTATGAGTGATGGGCTTCTTATGATTCGGAAAAATTCTGAAAATATTATCTTGCCAGATTAAGCATTATTTAAGTAAGTGTGGTATAATAACAAAGATATTGACAATTTAAGGAGTAGATAGAATGGCTAAAGAAAATGAAAATCTTGAGTCGACAGAAGAAACTGTTGAAGAGGTTGTAGCAGACAAAGACGCAGAACAAGAGCATCTTGATCGCCAAAAAGAAGAAGAGGAAAGTATCGCCCTCGCTAGTGAAAAAGCGAAAGAAAAAGCTAAACGTGCTAAAACGAAAAAGACACGTGATGCTGGTAAACCAAGCTCAGGTGGCCGCTTCCTCGGAGGTCTTGCCCTTGTAGCTGTTTCAGCCCTTGTTGGTGCTGGTGCTATGTATGTTTCTCTGGGGAACAAAACGACTGAAGAAACAACCTTGGTATCTATGAAAGGTGATACTGTTACTGTTGGGGATGTCTTTGATTCACTTAAAGGTAGCAACCAAACACAACAAAGTGTTTTGAGTGCAACGTTGCAAAAGGCTCTTGAAAAAGAATACGGTAGCAAGGTCAGCAAAGAAGATGTTGACAAAGCCTATAAAAAATCTTTAGAACAATACGGAGACCAATTCTCACAAGTGCTTGCAGCCTATGGTCAAACAGAAGAGTCATACCGCACTCAAATCCGCACACAAAAATTGGTTGAGTACGCTGTTAACCAAGCTGCACAAAAAGATTTGACGGAAGCAAATTACAAGGCTGCCTATGATAACTACACACCAAATACAGAGGTGCAAGTAGTTTCAACTACTGATAAAGCAGTGGCAGATAAAGTAGATTCTGAAGCTAAAGCAGAAGGAGCAGACTTCTCGCAAGTTGCTAAGGATAACAGCTTGAAAGTGACTTCTAAGACAGTTAACTCAGCTTCTCAAGACTTCCCAACAGATGTTTTGACAGCGGCCTTCAAACAAGATGCTAATGCCGTTTCTGACGTAGTGACTGTTTCAAACAGCTCAACTGGTGCTGCAACTTACTATATCGTCAAAACTGTTTCAAAATCTGAGAAAAATGCAGATTGGAAAAACTATAAGGATGATTTGACTAAGGTTATCATCAATGGTAAGAAAGCTGATACTAACTTCACTAACTCAGTAATTGCCAAGGTTCTTAAAAAATACAATGTTAAGGTTGTAGATAAATCCTTTAGTGCAATTCTTGACCAGTATGTGACTGGTTCTGGAGCTTCATCAAGTTCAACATCAAGCTCTAGCAAATAAATCATAAGATAAAGTTGATAATGTTGTTATCAACTTGACCTAAGACCTAAAACACGTTAAAATGGAAAGTAACAAAGAGTTTTAATGTTAGGAAACTCTGAGTCTGCCCTTTGAGAAAGGTAATCATTGCTTCGGATACAGAAAAATGGCGGTTGCTGCGAGCCATGGATGAATCTGGTTACTTGCTACTCAAAGTTTACAATCTAAGAAAAATAAGAATGACAAGGTCATTGAATGAAGGTGGTACCGCGGTTCACGTCGCCCTTCGTTTAGTGGTCTTGTCTTTTATTCTTTTAGTATTTTCTAAATGGTATAAATTAAGAAATAATTAAGGAGAAACAATGAAACAACTTACTTCAGCACAAATTCGTCAAATGTGGCTTGATTTCTGGAAATCAAAAGGTCACGCTGTTGAACCATCAGCTAACTTGGTTCCGGTTAACGATCCAACTCTTCTTTGGATTAACTCAGGGGTTGCCACTTTGAAAAAATATTTTGATGGCTCTGTGATTCCTGAAAATCCACGTATTACTAACTCACAAAAGGCTATCCGTACTAACGATATCGAAAACGTTGGTAAGACAGCTCGTCACCACACAATGTTTGAAATGCTTGGTAACTTCTCAGTTGGTGACTACTTCCGTGATGAAGCTATCGAATGGGGTTATGAGCTTTTGACAAGCCCAGAGTGGTTTGATTTTCCAAAAGACAAACTTTACATGACTTACTATCCAGATGATAAAGATTCATACAACCGTTGGATTGCTTGTGGTGTTGAACCTAGTCACTTGATTCCAATCGAAGATAATTTCTGGGAAATCGGTGCAGGTCCTTCAGGACCTGATACTGAAATCTTCTTTGACCGTGGCGAAGACTTTGACCCGGACAATATTGGTATTCGCTTGCTTGAAGAGGATATTGAAAACGACCGTTACATTGAAATTTGGAACATCGTTTTGTCACAATTCAATGCAGATCCAGCTGTTCCACGTTCAGAATACAAAGAACTTCCTAATAAAAACATTGATACGGGCGCAGGTCTTGAACGTCTTGTAGCCGTAATGCAAGGGGCTAAAACAAACTTTGAAACAGACCTCTTCATGCCTATCATTCGTGAAATCGAAAAAATGTCTGGTAAAACTTATGATCCAGATGGTGACACAATGAGCTTCAAGGTCATCGCTGACCATATTCGTTCATTGGCATTTGCCATCGGTGATGGTGCCCTTCCAGGTAATGAAGGTCGTGGTTATGTCCTTCGTCGTCTTCTCCGTCGTGCCGTAATGCACGGCCGTCGTCTCGGCATTTCTGATGCTTTCTTGTACAAACTTGTTCCAACTGTTGGTCAAATCATGGAAAGCTATTACCCAGAAGTTCTTGAGAAGAAAGACTTTATCGAAAAAATTGTTAAACGTGAAGAAGAAACCTTTGCACGTACCATCGATGCAGGTTCAAGCATGCTTGACGAGCTTCTTGCTAACCTTAAGAAATCTGGTAAAGATACGCTTGAAGGTAAAGATATCTTTAAACTTTACGATACTTATGGATTCCCAGTGGAATTGACAGAAGAGTTGGCTGAAGATGAAGGCTTCAAGATTGACCATGAAGGTTTCAAAGCTGCCATGAAAGAACAACAAGAACGTGCGCGTGCTAGCGTGGTTAAAGGTGGTTCTATGGGTATGCAAAATGAAACCCTCGCCAACATCACTGAACCATCTGAGTTCTTGTATGAAGCGGAAACTGCTGAAAGCCGTTTGAGCGTGATCGTTGCTGATGATGCTCGTCATGATAGTGTTAACTCTGGTCAAGCACTCCTTGTCTTTGAACAAACACCATTCTACGCTGAAATGGGTGGACAAGTAGCAGACCACGGTACTATCTCAGATGCAGCTGGTACAGTCGTTGCGCGTGTTGTTGACGTTCAACGTGCACCAAATGGACAAGCCCTTCACACTGTTGAGGTTGAAGGTGAACTTGTTGTAGGAGCTAACTACAAACTTGAAATTGATCACACACGTCGTCACCGTGTTATGAAGAACCACACAGCGACTCACCTCTTGCATGCTGCTCTTCATAATATCGTTGGTGATCACGCTGTTCAAGCCGGTTCTCTTAATGAACAAGAATTCTTGCGTTTCGATTTCACTCACTTTGAGGCTGTAACTCCAGAAGAATTGCGTGCTATCGAAGAACAAGTCAACGAAGAAATCTGGAAAGCAACTCCAGTAACAACTATTGAAACAGACATTGACACTGCTAAATCAATGGGAGCTATGGCCCTCTTTGGTGAAAAATATGGTAAGAATGTTCGTGTTGTTTCAATCGGTGATTACTCTGTTGAGCTTTGTGGTGGTACACACGTTGCCAACACTGCTGAAATCGGTATGTTCAAGATTGTCAAAGAAGAAGGTATCGGTTCAGGAACACGTCGTATCTTGGCAGTGACATCACGTGAAGCTTACCTTGCTTACCGTGAAGAAGAAGATGCCCTCAAAGCAATCGCAGCAACACTTAAGGCACCACAATTGAAAGAAGTACCTAACAAGGTTGCTAGTCTTCAAGAGCAGTTGCATGCCCTTCAAAAAGAAAATGCTGCACTTAAAGAAAAAGCAGCAGCAGCAGCAGCTGGTGATGTCTTCAAAGACGTTAAAGAAGCTAACGGTGTTCGTTATATTGCTAGCCAAGTGGAAGTTTCTGATGCAGGTGCCCTTCGTACCTTTGCTGACCAATGGAAACAAGCAGACTACTCTGACGTCCTTGTCCTTGCAGCTCACATTGGTGAAAAAGTTAATGTCCTTGTAGCAAGTAAGTCTAAAAACGTTCACGCAGGTAATGTTATCAAGGCCCTTGCACCAATCGTATCAGGTCGTGGTGGTGGTAAACCAGATATGGCCATGGCCGGTGGTAGCGATGCTAACGGTATCCAAGATCTTCTCTCAGCGGTAGCAGAACAGTTTTAAGAAGTGATACAATAAAAGAAACTTAAAAAGGTAGGATGAAAATCCTATCTTTTTTCTTAAAAAAAATTAGTAATAATATTGAAATAATTGTAAAAAATATTTCAAAGGGGTATAATAAAAGTGTGAAAACGGTTCCTATTTTTTATCAAACAGCCTAGAAAGTGAGAGTGATCAAAATGAGAAAGGCATATGTTTTTAAGGAACGTCAACGTTACTCAATACGTAAATATTCTTTTGGAGCTGCATCAGTCTTGATTGGTGCTAGCTTGATGCTTGGTGGACATGCTTTGGCCCAGGAACAAGCCAATAGCGTAAATTCCAACAAGGATAATGAAGTTATTGTAAATAATTCTGAAGCACTTCAAATTGACCAGGCAACTTCAGAAGCTGTTATCGATGTCCTCAATCAACCAGCTTCAAGATCGGAAGCACCAAGACCTAATCTTGCCAGCAGTGAAGTTGCTTCTTCTGAAGCTAGTAGTGTAGTGGCTAGCGAGGTTGCTTCTTTGGAAGTATCAGCGGAGATTGCTCATTCTGCATCTGCTGTTGCTTCTGTTGCGAGATCAGAAGTGGCAAGTGAAACTGACCGTTCAGCGACTTCAGAAGTTGCTGAAGCTAGACCTACTGACCGTGAAGCTGTCGATACTAGTCTTCGTACTGTCTTAACTAATGCTAGTCAGCCTGGTGTAGATGGTCCAGTGACTGCTGATGGTTCTCTTGATATTCCATCAAACGGCACCTATTATTTCCGTCGCACAACTGAAATTCGTACAGCTCCAGTCATGGATATCAAACCTACTTTTGTCTTTAGTGCAGGCGACCATGTTATCTATGACAAGGTCTTGAAGAGGGATAGCCACCAATGGATTTCTTACATTGGTTACGACTCTGAACGCTACTACGCTGATATCGCAACTTTGAAGGCTGAAAGCACTAGTAGCACCACTGAAGTGACTAGAGATGAAACCATCCCTGAACGTGGTACTTATTATTTCACTAAGCCTGCAGATGTGAAGAATCAACCTAGCTTTACTGCCAAGACTGAGTTTAATTTTGATCCTGGTATGTCAGTCAACTACGATAGATCTTTGCTTGCTGACAACCATCGTTGGATTTCTTATACTTCGTACAGTGGCACTCGTCGTTACGTCGACCTAGGTGCTGTTGCAGAGGCTGTAGCTAAACCAAGAGGCGACATTTCTATTGAAAGTCATAACAATGGTGACTTTAGCGTGGTTATCAGTAATGTATCAGATCAAAACGGTATCCTCGGGGTATCTGTTCCAATCTGGTCTGAGAAGAATGGCCAAGATGATATCATTTGGTACAATGCAACTCGTCTTAACAATGGTAACTACAAGGTTAACGTCAGTCTAAGTGACCACAAGAATGAACGTGGTCTCTACAATGTTCATCTTTACTATGTTGAAACTAATGGTAAATTAGTTGGTGTGGGTGGCACAACTTACACAGTTCCTGCCAAGGTTGAAGGAACTCATACAACTGCTAGCTATAGCCTTCCTGACTCAGGAACTTATACCTTCAAAGAACGCTCTAGCATTAAGGCAGAACCTCGTGTGGCAAGTCCAGAGTTGGCCTACTATGATACTGGCATGTCAGTCAACTACGACAAGATTGTCAGTGGTGATGGTTATCAATGGCTTTCTTACCTCAGCTACAGTGGCAACCGCCGTTATGTAGCTGTGGCTAAACTTGCTCAGCGAGAAAGCAAACCAAGCGGTACTATCACTATTGAAAATCTCTCTAATCTTGGTTTCGACGTTCATATCACCAATGTTTCTGGTGGTGACAAGGCTATCCAAGGCGTGAGTGTTCCAGTATGGACAGCTCAAAATGGCCAAGACGACCTTGTATGGCACCAAGCCGACAGACAAAGTGATGGTAGCTACAAGGTTCGTATCAATGTTAGTGACCATAAGGCTGAGGCAGGCGAATACATTGTCCATCTCTACTATGTTCAAGACGGTAAGATGGTAGGTATCGGAGGCACTAGAACAACTGTTCCAATTCAAAATGCAAGTCGTCACAACCTTCCAGCTTCAGGTTCATATACCTTTACCGCTCGAACTGGCATTAAGACTCAACCTTTGGTAGCTAACCCTGATGTTAGCTACTACGATTCAGGTATGTCAGTCAACTATGACAAGGTTGTCAATAATGACGGCTATACATGGCTTTCTTATCTCAGCTATTCAGGACATCGTTTCTATGTGGCTATCGCACCAACGAGTGTGACTAAACCCGTAGAACAACCAGTCCAACCAAACACATCTTCATCTGGTACCTATACTTTTAAAGAACGTTCTAGTATTAAAGCAGAACCAAGTATGGCAAGTCCAGAGTTGGCCTACTATGATGCTGGTATGTCTGTTAACTATGACAAATTGGTGACTGCAGATGGTCATACATGGCTCTCTTATGTCAGCTATGGGGGCAATCGCCGTTACATTGCTATTGATGGTAAGGTAACAGCAGTTGCTCAACCAGCAAGCCCAAGCCTAGCGGCAACTGGCACCTATACCTTTACAAAACCTAGCTCTATTAAGGCTCAACCAAGTGTTGCTAGCCCAGAGTTAGCCTACTATGATAAAGGCATGTCCGTTCGCTATGACAAGGTCCTAACAGCTGATGGTCACACCTGGTTGTCTTATGTAACTTATAGTGGTGCGAGACGCTATGTGGACATTTCTTAAGATTCGTAACATCACTCTCTTTTGAGGGTGGTGTTTGCACTTTAGCAATTGAATCAATATACTATTGAATATATTTTGAAAATATTTGCCGTAAATTAGAGAAAGTTGTAGAATCAAGATGAAAGTATAGGATTCGTTCTATAAGTAGCTAATTCATCTATGACTTCAATGAAAAATTTAGTTGTTTTTGTGTTATAATAATCGAGTAAATTATCAGAAAAGGAACATCACTCATGAAAATTACAAGTAAAATTATTGGTTTAGTATTAGCTCTTATCGTAGTTATCCTTGCTGTCTTTTTGGTGACTAAATTCAACAGCCATGAATCAGCTCGTGTTAGCACAAGTAGCAGTCCAGTCAAAACGGTTAAGAAGTCATCTTCAAGCTCAAGTAAATCTACTAAGAGCGATAAGAAAAATTCAAACCCGCATGTAAAAAATGAAGACACAGAAGATGCAACCATTGCGGTTAGTGGGTCTTCTGTTGCCAAAGACTCTGCAACTAAAGACACTGATGAAACAGTCTTATCTTCAGGAGGAGTTTCTGAGACTACAAAAGAAAAAACAGGAGAAGAAACACAGGCTTCTTCATCGATTAATGGGAAGCAACTAAGTTCAGGTGACTTTAGTTCAATCGCTGGTACTTGGACCAACTCTCGAGGAGAATTTGTCACAATTTCACCAGATGGTACAGTACAAAATGGGCGTGGTTATACTTATCATCTCTATTCTGGACGTTTAAATAATGGAAATTTTTCAGGAACAATTGCTTCTGATGGTGATAGCGCAGCTTTTTGGGCTATTCCTGGAACTGGTAATGGTGATTTAGACCATCTTGTTATTGGTCAAAGTGATGATGCAGAAAATTATCCATTTTATCGTAATTGACATGAAAAAAGATTGCTATTTATTTAGTAATCTTTTTACTTTTGCTTTTATTGGAAAAACAACGAAAATGTAAGTATATGTTGGTCATTTTTTCGATTATGACGAAAATCGGATCGTTTATGATTTAAGTGGGAACAAGTCAAAAAATTTGGTATACTAGTGGACAAGTGAGAAATATTTAGTAACATTTTGTAAAATACTTGTAACATTTGTCGCTTAGTGTTACAATCAATCTGTAACATCAATTCGATAAAGAGGATAATTGATATGAAACGAGAAAAATTTTTACACGAACAACAACGTTTTTCCATTCGTAAATATTCATTTGGGGCTGCGTCAGTTCTTTTAGGAGCTAGTTTGGTCTTTGCGGGCCAAGCTTTGGCTGACGAACACCACGAAGTAGCAACAACCTCAGATGCCACTTTGCGTGCGACTTCAGATAGTGATGCTGTGATAGCAGCTGATATTTTCAGTGGTGTAGCAACAGATGGGGTAGTGTCAAGTGAGAAAGTTAGCCAAGTCTCAACAATTAGCCAAACCACTAGTGAAACTGCTACTAGCGAGGCTACAAGTGAAGTGAGTGCTGGTATCTCACAGGCAGCAGATAAAACATCTGAATCAACAGTTGCCAGCTTAGAAGCAGCAAGTGGTACAAATACTTCATCTGAAACAGCCACTAACTTTGATGTATCTGCCTTAATGAGAGCAGCTGTCAATACTAGTTTGGTGAGCCAACCGGATACAACTACAGCAAGCGATCTTCCAAGCCAAGGAACTTATGTCTACAAGGAACGTACAGAGATTAAGAATCAACCCAAGGTGTCTGCCAAAGCTGAATTTTATGTAAATCCAGGGGACAGCGTCTTTTACGATCAAGTCGTGACAGCTGACGGCTACCAATGGATTAGCTACAAATCATACTCTGGCGTGCGTCGTTATGCGCCAGTGAAACCAGTGGCAGCTGGTAGTGGTAACGGTAATAGTGGTAACGGTAATAGTGGTAATGGGGATGGTAAACCTTCTAATGGCGCTCAAGCTACAACAGGTGCTCTGGATATCCCAGCGACAGGAACTTTCTACTTTACACGTGACACAAATATTAAGAAAGAACCAAAAGCAGACCTCAAACCTACTTTTGTTTTCAGTAAGGGTGACCATGTCATCTATGATAAAGTTTTGACTGCGGATAATCACCAATGGATTTCTTACCTTGGTTATGACTATGTTCGCTATTATGCAGATGTTGCGACTTTGACACCTGCCAAAGCTGAAATACCAACTGTTAAACCAACAGAAGCTAATCAAGCAAAACCAGAAACTAGCGGTGTTGAAAAGCTTCCAGCAAGTGGTACTTATAATGTGACACGTAGCTTGAATGTTAAAAATGAACCTAAGGCTTCTGCAGAAACACTTTATACCTTGGGAAAAGGCTACAAAGTGAACTATGACAAGGTCTTGACTGCGGACAATCACCAATGGATTTCTTACATTAGCTACAGTGGTACACGTCGTTATGTGGATATTGCGCCCTTGAAAGCTACTGAGTCTAAGCCACAAGAAAACCGTGTTTCTGGTGACCTTACTATAAGCAACCAAACTCCTAATGGTTTTGATGTAGTCGTAACCAATGTTTCAGGTGGTGGCAAGACAGTTCAAGAAGTGCGTGTTCCAATCTGGTCAGATAAAAATGGCCAAGATGACCTTACATGGTACCATGCCGACAAACAATCAGATGGAAGCTACAAGGTTCATGTAGACACAGCTAGCCATAAGGGCGATGCTGGTACCTATTCTGTGCATCTTTACTATGTGTTAAATGGTAAGAGAACTTATATTACAGAAACCAAAGCTACAGTCCCTCAAGTCACTGAATCTCAAGTGACTGGAAAATTGACAAATAACGGTTCTTACTACAGTGTTCGTGGTAAATACGATGATATTATCATTGTCAATAAGAAACATGGTCTTTCTAAGGACTATAACCCAGGTGAAAATCCTACAGCTAAGGCAGCCTTTGTTCGCCTTCGTGACGATATGATTAACCAAGGTTTGAATGTTGGACGTTCATACAGTGGTTTCCGTTCTTATAACTATCAAAAGACTCTTTACGACAACTATGTTAGCCGTGATGGTCAGGCAGCTGCGGACCGTTACTCAGCTCGTCCTGGATATAGCGAACACCAAACTGGATTAGTCTTTGATTTGACCGATAAATCTGGTAATTTGCTTGAAGATTCACGTGCTAGCCAATGGCTTAAAGACAATGCACATAACTATGGCTTTATCGTTCGTTTCCAAGCAGGTAAAGAAGCTTCAACTGGCTACATGCCAGAAGCATGGCACATCCGCTATGTGGGTAAAGAAGCTAAAGATATTCACGATTCAGGCTTGAGTTTGGAAGAATACTTCGGTATCCAAGGTGGTGATTATGCTACTAGCAGCGAACCTGCTGAAAGCAAACCAGCCACTACAGGTGCCATCAATCTTCCAGCGACAGGAACTTATAGCTTTACAGGTCGTGCGTCAATCAAGGCGGAAGCCAAGGTTTCAAGCCCAGAATTGGCCTACTATGACAAAGGTATGAGTGTTAACTATGATAAGGTTCTGACAGCTGATGGCCGTCAATGGCTTTCATACGTAGCAGCAAGTGGTGCTCGTCGTTACGTTGATATTGCTTAGTGTAATAATGATTAGGTTGGACAATGTGTCCAGCCTTTTTTGATAGGCTTTCTTTATCATGAGATTAAATTTTTCAATTTTTGTGACGTCTTTTGGAGTGCTATAATGGTTAATATAGAATCGAGGTTACTATGAAAATCGCATTGGTACAGATGGATGTTGCTCACGGGCAGCCTGTGGAAAATAAAAAGTATGTGAAAGAAATGTTGGAAAGGGCGCTTGATGACAATCCTGATGTCATTGTACTTCCTGAAATGTGGAATACAGGCTATGCTTTAAATGAACTGGATGGACTTGCAGACAAGGAAGGTTTGGACTCTCAAGAACTCTTGTCTCATTTTGCGAGGAAACATGCTGTGGCTATTATCGGAGGGTCCGTTGCTATTGAGAAGGACGGAAAATTCTACAACACGACCTATGTCTACAATAAGTCTGGGGACTTAATCAATACCTATAGCAAGGTCCATCTCTTTGGCCTTATGGCAGAGGACCAGTACATGTCTGCTGGGTCGGATGAGTCTGTTTTTGAGATTAATGGTGTGACAGCTGCTAGTGTCATTTGTTATGATATTCGTTTTCCTGAATGGGTGCGAACGCAGATGGCACAAGGAGCCAAGGTACTTTTTGTGGTAGCGCAGTGGCCAGAACCTCGTGTGCAGCAATGGGAGATTTTGTTAAAGGCGCGTGCGGTTGAAAATCAAGCTTTTGTAGTTGCTGTTAATCGTGTCGGAACAGGACCAGATGATGTCTTTTCAGGACATTCTATGGTTATAGATCCACTTGGAAATGTGGTCTTACAATCCAAGGAGCATGAGGAGGGCATTTTTACGGCCGATATTAATCTTGAAGAGGTGGACCGAGTGCGAGGTCAAATTCCCGTTTTTGAGGACCGTCGCACGGACTTGTATCATTAAGGAGCGTTTATGTTATTTGAAGAATCGGACTTATTGAAGGCATTGCCAGAACAGTTTTTTGCAGGTTTGGTTGCTAAAGTTAATGCTAAGGTAGCGGAAGGAGCAGATGTGATCAATCTCGGTCAGGGCAATCCCGACCAACCGACCTATGACCATATTGTTGAGGCGCTGTGCCTTTCAGCGAAAAATCCTGCTAGCCATAAGTATTCCCAGTTTCGAGGCAATCGTCCTTTTAAGGAAGCAGCTGCTAGTTTTTACGAAAAACATTATGGGGTCAATTTGGACGCGGAGCGTGAGATTTGTGTCATGGGTGGAGCTAAAATTGGACTAGTGGAATTGCCTCTAGCTTTGATGAATCCTGGTGACCTCCTGCTCTTGCCTGACCCAGGTTATCCAGATTACTTGTCAGGAGTGAGTTTAGGCCGGGTGACCTATGAAACCTTTCCTTTGACGGCTAAAAATGATTTCTTACCAGATCTAGATGCCATTCCTGAGGAGACAGCTCGCCGGGCTAAGTTTATCTATATCAATTATCCGAATAATCCTACGGGGGCTGTGGCGACTAAGGCTTTTTATGAAAAGTTAGTTGCTTGGGCTAAGACCTACGAAGTAGGAGTGGTGAGTGATTTAGCCTATGGAGCTTTGGGTTATAGGGGATATGAGAATCCTAGCTTTTTATCAACGCCTGGTGCTAAAGATGTGGGGATTGAGTTCTATACTTTCTCGAAAACTTTTAATATGGCTGGTTGGCGTTTAGCCTTTGCAGCTGGAAATGCTCGGATGATTGAAGCCTTGAATCTGATTCAAGACCATCTTTTTGTGGGAATTTTTCCCGCTTTGCAGGAGGCTGGGATTGCAGCCCTCTTAGATCCTAAATCTGAGGAGGCTGTTGCCCAACTGAATGCGACTTATGATAGCCGTCGAGATGCTTTTGTTCAGGCAGCTGCTAAGATTGGCTGGCAGGCCTTTCCATCTAAAGGTTCCTTCTATGCTTGGATGCCTGTACCTGAGGGCTATACCAGTGAGAGTTTTGCAGATCTTTTGCTTGAGAAGGCCCATGTTGCTGTTGCACCAGGTAAAGGATTTGGTCCTGCGGGTGATGCTTATGTTCGTATTGGGCTTTTGGTAGAGCCAGAGCGTCTGGTCGAAGCGGTTGATCGTATTGCCAACTTGCATTTATTTAATAACTAGATAGTGATCATGAAAACAAGTAGTTGAAAAAGACTGCTTGTTTTTTCATGTTAATTACATTTCCCTCTTGACAAATGAATAAAAATGCAATAAACTAGTTACATATTTATTCAAAAAAGGAGCGCATAAATGAAAATTTCAATCGTTGGTATCACTGGTTATAGTGGTTTAGAGTTAGTTAAAATTTTGAATAATCATAAAAAAGTGGAACTTGTTTCTATTCACGCAACCAAAGAAGTGGGCCGACGATTGTCTGATGTGTATCCCTGTCTGACAGGTGTTTGTGACTTAGACATTGAAGCTTATGATGCGGAAAAGATTATGAAAAATGCGGATTTGGTTTTCTTTGCCACACCTTCAGGAGTTGCTAGTTCGCTAGCAGAGGAATTTGTTCTGGCTGATTTTCCTATTATTGATTTGTCTGGCGATCATCGCTTGCCAGCAGGTGTTTATCAAGAATGGTATAAAAAATCACCTGCTAAGCAGAGTGTTTTGAATAAATTTACATACGCATTGTCAGAATATACAGATGTGAAGGATAAGAAATTTATTGCCAATCCTGGATGCTATGCAACAGCGACGGAGTTGGCCTTGCTTCCTTTGGTTGCTTCTGATCTGATTGAGACGGATAGTGTCATTGTGGATGCCAAGTCTGGTTTAACTGGTGCGGGTAAGGCTTTGAGTGAGTCTAGTCATTTTGTCAATGTTCACGATAATTACGTGACTTATAAACTCAATCATCATCAGCATATTCCTGAAATTGTTCAAACCTTGCGGACCTTTGATCCGGAAATGCCTGAGATTCAGTTCTCAACGTCGCTTTTACCAGTTAATCGCGGAATCATGGCTACGGTTTATTGTAAGTTGAAGAAGGACGTGACTGTGGCTGATGTGGCTTCAGCATTCACAAAGGCTTATAGCGATAAACCTTTTGTGCGTGTTCAAGATAGCTTGCCAGAACTGCACAACGTTATCGGATCGAATTTTACAGATATTGGCTTTGCCTATAATGAAAAAACCAATGTTCTGACAGTCATTTCAGTCATTGATAATCTGCTTAAAGGAGCTGCTGGACAGGCAGTGCAAAATCTCAACCTCATGCAGGGGTGGGATGAGACGGAAGGTTTGCTTATGACACCGTCATACTTGTAGATGTAAGCATAGAGTTAGGAGAAAAAATATGAAAGTCATCGATGGAACGATTGCTAGTCCACTGGGATTCTCAGCAGATGGGCTACATGCAGGATTTAAAAAGAGAAAAATGGATTTTGGTTGGATTGTCTCTGAAAAACCAGCCAGTGTTGCAGGTGTTTACACAACCAATAAGGTTATTGCAGCTCCTCTAATTGTGACCAAGACCTCAGTTAAAAAGGCTGGAAAAATGAAAGCTATCGTTGTTAACTCAGGTGTAGCCAATTCTTGTACAGGGACTCAAGGTTTGGAGGATGCTTACACTATGCAGGAGTGGACTGCTGAAAAGCTAGGTGTTGAACCAGATTTGGTTGGTGTAGCTTCTACAGGGATTATCGGAGAGTTGCTCCCATTGGATACCTTGAAAAATGGTCTTTCCAAGTTGGTGGTTAATGGTAATGCTGATGATTTTGCCAAAGCGATTTTGACGACGGATACAGCGACTAAGACTATTGCTGTGACGGAGACCTTTGGACGTGATGTGGTTACTATGTCTGGTGTCGCTAAGGGTTCAGGCATGATTCACCCTAATATGGCGACCATGCTTGGATTTATTACTTGTGATGCCAATATTTCTAGTGATACCCTTCAATTGGCCTTGAGTCAAAATGTGGAAAAGACCTTTAATCAGATTACAGTTGATGGGGATACTTCGACCAATGATATGGTTCTTGTCATGTCAAATGGTTGCACGCTCAATGAAGAGATTCTGCCAGATACACTAGAATTTGATAAATTTTCAAAAATGTTGAATTTCGTGATGCAAGAGTTGGCTAAGAAAATTGCCAAGGACGGTGAAGGTGCCAATAAACTCATCCAAGTTGATGTGGTCAATGCCCCTAATGCCCTTGATGCACGTATGATGGCCAAATCTGTTGTCGGTTCAAGCTTAGTTAAAACAGCTATCTTTGGTGAAGATCCTAATTGGGGACGTATTTTAGCTGCTGTTGGCTATGCAGGAGTGGATGTGCCTGTGGATAATGTTGATATTATGATTGGCGGACTGCCAGTTATGCTATCTTCTAGTCCTGTTGCCTTTGATGATGAGGAAATGAAAGACGTCATGCATGTCGATGAAGTCACCATTACGGTAGATCTTCATGCTGGACATGAAAAAGGAACCGCATGGGGGTGTGATCTTTCCTACGATTACGTTAAGATTAATGCCCTCTACCATACTTAAGTTATCTATGACAAAGGAGTTAACTGATGACTACTGAATATATTGTAATCAAGATTGGTGGAGTAGCCAGTAAGCAGCTAACTCCTGAGATATTGGCTAAACTGTCCGAATGGCAGCAGGCTGGTCAAAAAATTGTTATCGTCCATGGGGGCGGTTTCGCTATTAATCAGCTAATGGAGGTACATCATATTCCAATTCACAAGGTTAATGGTCTTCGTGTGACGGGTCAGTCAGATATGGCCTTGATCAAAGAAGCCTTAGTTGACATAGTTGGGAAAAACTTAGCAGGTGAGTTGACAACTGCAGGTTTGCCAGCCTATCAGCTTGTAGATGAGCTGTCAGACCTTGTTCATGCTGATTTTTTGAACCAAGAGGTTTATGGCTTTGTGGGTGAAGTCAAAAACATCACCAATCAGACCCTAGTAGCACTCCTTGCTCAAGGTAAGATTCCCTTGATTCCTAGCTTGGGTTACAGTGAGCAAGGTGATTTACTCAACATCAACGCCGATTATCTTGCAAGGGCGGTCGCTATTAGTCTGGGGGCCAAAAAACTTATCCTCATGACGGATGTCAAGGGTATTTTAGAGAATGGACGGGTTTTGAATCATTTGAATATTGTAGATGTTCAGAAAAAAATAGATTCAGGTGTGATAACTGGAGGCATGATTCCTAAAATTCAAAGTGCTGTTCAGACAGTTCAAGCCGGTGTCGAGCAGGTCGTTATTGGTGATAACCTGACAGACGGTACCATAATCAAGGAGTAAGAGATGACAAAACTATTTTCAAATTATAAGCGGGCAGCGATTGATTTTACTTCGGCACAGGGCAATTATTTGACAGATACAACTGGCAAGACCTACTTGGATTTTTCATCAGGTATCGGGGTAACCAATCTGGGCTATCATCCCTCTGTCAATCAGGCTTTGACAGAGCAGGTGGGCAAGATTTTGCACCAGCCTAATCTCTATTACAATCAGTTGCAAGAGGATGTTGCTGATCTTTTAATTGGTGACAAGGATTATTTGGCCTTTTTCTGTAACAGTGGTGCAGAGGCCAATGAGGCAGCCATTAAAATCGCCCGTAAGGCTTCGGGCAAACAAGAAATTATTACTTTCCAAAATTCCTTCCATGGTCGAACGTTTGGAGCTATGTCTGCCACAGGTCAGGATAAAATTAAACAAGGTTTTGGTGAAGGCGTACCTCACTTTAGCTATGCTATTTTCAATGACATAGACAGTGTCAAATCCCTAGCCAGTGAAGGAACTGCGGCTATTATGCTGGAGTTGGTTCAAGGGGAATCAGGCGTGCAACCTGCGAATAAAGACTTCGTTAAGGCTTTGTCTGATTTTTGTAAAGAGACAGGTATTTACCTCATTGTAGATGAGGTTCAGACAGGAATTGGTCGTACTGGCAAACTCTTTGCTTATGAGCACTATGATATTGAACCAGATATCTTTACTCTGGCCAAGGGCTTGGCAAACGGTGTACCAGTTGGTGCCATGCTTGCCAAGTCATCTCTTGGAGAGGCTTTTTCTTACGGAAGTCACGGCTCTACCTTTGGAGGAAATAAACTGGCCATGGCGGCGGCCAAGGCTACGCTTGAAGTTATGTTGGCTCCAGCTTTTCTGGATACTGCCCTTGAAAATGGGAACAAGCTACAAGCAAAATTGCAAGAGGTCTTGTCTGATAAAGAGACAGTGACTACTGTGCGTGGCTTGGGCTACATGATTGGAATTGAGACCACTGGCAATCTAGGAGAATTGGTCCAAGCAGCCAGAGATAAGGGATTGATTGTCTTAACTGCAGGGACAAACGTTATCCGTCTTCTGCCTCCAATCACCCTAAGTGATACTGAAATTGAAAAAGGTGTAGCTATCCTATCAGAAATATTTGACTAGACAATAAAAATCACTTGATTTACAGTCAAGTGATTTCTTTTACTTATTGTCAGTAGTAATCTCGCTGAGAAGTCCTTTAGCTGTTGTTGTTGGCAGAATACGGACACGATTAAGTGAGAGAAGACCATCCTTGGCACTGGCTAGCCCTTCGTTGGTTGTTAGTCCTAACTTGTAAGTTTTCTTAGCTAGGTCCAGTGTCGTTTGATTGTAGCGACCTGATGGGTAGGCAATGGTATTGACCTTGGTATTGAGTTTGTTTTCAAGGAAGTCGATAGAATCTGTTAATTCAACCTTTTGTGTTGCCTTGTCAGTGGCTGACAAATCAGGGTGGTTAACCGTATGAGACTGGAAGCTCATGCCGTGTGCCATCATTTCTTTCATCTGCTTGACGGTAAGATTTCCGGCATTTCCCTTCTTAACAAAGCCAGTGATAATATTATTGGTTGCCTTAGCCTTGTATTTTTTGAGAATAGGATAGGCAATAGTATAGAAATCTTCGTTACCATCGTCAAAGGTCAGCCAGACAACCTTCTTAGCAGGTAGGGCGTTTTCAGTGAAGGCTTTGTAGGCTTCTTCGGGAGTTAGGAAATAGTAACCCGCATCTACCATGGCCTTGATTTGTGTTTCAAAATTGTCCGGAGCAACAATCAGGTTGGCGTTAGAGGCCTCAGATGGATCCATAACGTGAACAGCATGGTACATGAGGATAGGGATTTGGACAGGCTCGTCATAGGTTTTCCACTTAGCTGCCGTCTTAGACTGACTGGTCTGAGATTGTTGTTGGTTGCTTTTCGACTGGTTCGGACGGTTTAACATAAAAACAGCCAGGATACCCAGAAGCACTAGATTGATGACAAGTAGAAGAAGATTCATCTTCTTTCGTTTAGGTTTGTTTGATTTTTGAGCTTGAGAAGTCATTGTATCCCCTTTCAAATAGGTCTAGCTATTATTCTAACAAAAATGGGGTAAAAATGCACATAATTTTCAGTAAAAAAGGGTACTTCCCACCTTAAATGGCAACAATATTCTGTCAATTCCGACAGAAATATGGTATAATTAAAAAAATGTATGTTTTTAAGGAGAAATCATAAATGTCTATTAAAATTGGATTGCTTGGCTTTGGTACAGTAGCTAGCGGTATTCCTTTCCTCTTGAAGGAAAATGGTGAAAAGGTTCTTGCAGCCTCACGTGACCAACTTGAAATTGCGAAGGTTTTGGTTAAAGATGACGAGGAAAAAAATCGTCTTATCGCTGCTGGAAACGACTATAATTTTGTCACAAATGTTGATGAAATCCTTAACGATGACGAGATTCAAATCGTTGTCGAATTGATGGGTCGTATCGAGCCAGCTCGTACCTTCATCACAAAAGCACTTGAAGCAGGAAAAAACGTTGTCTCTGCCAATAAGGATTTGATTGCTACTCATGGAAAAGAGTTGATTGCTCTTGCTCAAGATAAGGGTGTGGCTTTCTACTATGAAGCTGCTGTTGCTGGTGGTATTCCAATTTTGCGTACTTTGGCTAACTCTTTGACATCTGACAAGGTGACTCGTATCCTTGGTGTGCTTAACGGTACATCTAACTTTATGATGACTAAGATGGTTGATGAAGGTTGGTCGTATGAGGACGCCCTCAAGACTGCTCAAGAACTTGGTTATGCTGAAAGTGATCCAACCAACGACGTTGAAGGGATTGATGCAGCTTATAAAGCCGTTATCCTTAGTCAATTTGGTTTTGGTGCTACAATTGATTTTGACGACGTTTCTCACAAAGGGATTACTAACATCTCTACAGATGATGTGGCTGTTGCTCAAGAATTGGGTTATGTTATCAAATTGGTTGGTGATGTGCGTGAAGTAGAATCAGGTATCTCAGCAGAAGTATCACCAACATTCTTGCCAAAAAATCACCCACTTGCTAGCGTCAACGATGTTATGAATGCAGTCTTTGTTGAGTCTATCGGTATCGGTGAATCTATGTATTACGGTCCAGGTGCTGGTCAAAAACCAACAGCAACATCTGTTTTGGCTGACATTATCCGTATTGCTCGTCGTCTTTCAGATGGCAATGTTGGTAAACCATTCAATGAGTTCCGTCGTGACTTGCCATTGGCTAATCCAGCGGACGTTAAGAGTAATTACTACTTTGCCCTTGATACGCCAGACGAAAAAGGTAAAATCCTTCACTTGTCTGAAATCTTCAACTCAGAAGATATTTCATTTGAACAAGTCTTGCAACAAAAAGCAAATGGCACAACAGCTCGTATCGTTGTGATTACACATGCTATGTCTAAGACACAACTCAAAGCTGTTACTGAAAAACTTGAAGCAGCGGAAGACTTCACTGTTGTCAACACATTGAAAGTTTTGTCTAACTAATTGATAAGCCCATACTGGTGCGTATAAGAAAGGTATTCAAGGAGAAAAGTCGCTGATGGCTTTCCTCCTTTTGGTGTGTTATTATGAAAATTACTGTTCCAGCAACATCTGCCAATATTGGTCCAGGTTTTGATTCTGTGGGTGTTGCCGTTTCTAAATATTTGACAATCGAGGTGCTTGAACCAGCGGATGCATGGCATATTGAGCATGATTTGGGCGATATTCCTTCAGATGAAAACAACCTCCTCATTTCAACTGCCTTGCAAGTTAAGTCTGATTTGCAGCCCCATAAATTGGTGATGACATCAGATATTCCCTTGGCGCGTGGGCTTGGTTCTTCTAGCTCAGTTATTGTCGCAGGGATTGAGTTATCCAATCAATTGGCAGACCTTAAGCTCTCAGATGACGATAAACTTGATATTGCAACCAAGATTGAAGGTCACCCGGACAATGTTGCCCCAGCTATCTTTGGGAATCTCGTTGTAGCCTCTTATGTGGATGAACATGTTAATAGCATCGTTACAGAGTTTCCAGAGTGTGCTTTTGTAGCCTTCATTCCGAGCTATGAACTTAAGACGTCTGATTCACGTGGAGTTCTTCCAAGTGACCTGTCTTACAAAGAAGCTGTAGCTGCATCATCTATTGCCAACGTTGCCATTGCAGCTCTTTTTGCAGGGGATTTGGTCAAGGCGGGACGTGCTATCCAAGGAGACATGTTCCACGAACGCTACCGCCAAAAATTGGTCAAGGAATTTGCGACCATTAAGGAATTGTCAGGCCAATACGGTGCCTATGCAACCTATCTCTCAGGTGCTGGTCCAACAGTTATGACCTTAACACCACATGATCAGGCTGAGGCTCTTAAGACGGCTATTGATGGTCTTGGATTAGACGGTGAAACCTTCATCCTATCTGTGGATAAAGCAGGTGTTGTCGTTGACTAGAAAGAATCAAGGGTTGCTCTTTGGACTTGCAAGCTATATCCAATGGGGATTTTTATCCCTTTTTTGGAAGCTTTTAGCAGGTGTTTCAGCCTATAACACCTTCTCATGGCGAATTGTCTTTACTGTAGTGACCATGCTGGTTTACGCGCTAATAACTAATCAAACTACACGTTTTAAAGGGGAACTTGTGGGACTATGGCAGGATAAGAAGGCCTTGCTTCGCATGCTGCTTGCCAGCTTTCTCATAGCAGCTAATTGGTTGATTTATATCTATGCTGTAGGTCATGGTCAAGCGACACAAGCCAGTTTGGGCTATTACATTATGCCCATTGTGTCTATCTTATTTGCTCTTGTTTTTCTCCGTGAATCATTGAGCAGAAGTATGTGGGCAGCAGTAGTATTGGCCTTCATAGGAGTACTGGTTCTTGTGGCCAATACAGGAAAACTTCCCATGGTTTCATTGGGGTTAGCTCTGAGCTTTGGTTTCTATGGTCTAATCAAAAAAGGGGTTAGGCTCTCCAGTGACGTAGCCATGCTAGTAGAAAGTGGCTTGCTACTACCTTTTGTAGCTATCTATCTCGTTTTCTTTTCTCCAGAAGCATTTTCTTCCTATTCGAGCATGGAAATGTTTCTCCTAGCCATCTCAGGTATAGTGACGGCTGTTCCCTTGCTTTGCTTCTCAGAAGCAGTCAAAAGGGCACCGCTTAACCTTATCGGGTTTATCCAGTACCTCAACCCTACGATTCAACTGCTCGTAGCCATTCTCATTTTTGGTGAGACGGTTAGCTTTGGAGAATTGAAAGGTTTCCTCTTTATCTGGGTAGCCATCCTAGTCTTTGTAACTGGCCAAATTTTAAATCTTCGTAAGAGTTCTTGATATCTGTCAGAGACTTTTTATGACATCATCCTAAAAACGGACCAAGTTTTTCTGACAATTTTAGAACTTTAAGATATAATAGTAGTATCAGATTAAAGTAGCGGAGAATTTTATGCGAAAAATAAAAAAACTAGTGGGCTATCTGATTCTGCTCGCTATCCCAGTTGCCATCGCTGCAGCCTTGTTTGTTTTTAACGGCTCAGGTTATCGCTTGTCAGAACAAGATGCTGCAGACATTGCTTACAAAAATGCAGGTGTCAAAACTTCTGAGATATCTCAATCAACAGTCTCAAAATCACGTTCTGGATTCCATGGAAGTTATGAGATTAGTTTCACAACGTCAGACAATCGTTTTGAGTATACGATTGACGGTCTGTCAGGGTCTATTTTGAAACGTAAGAGTGACCATCCAATGTCTAAAGATGAGGCCGATGCTCAAAAAGGTGAAGAGTCTAAAGACGAGACTCAAGCTAGCGAAAGTAAGGACGAGACAGCGGTGTCCAAGGAAACTGCACAAACAACAGCTCTTAACCATGCTGGCTTAACTGAAGGATCTGTGACAAACCTGAAAACGGAGCTGAAGACCGAAGGAGACGGTAAGGTCTACAATATCAGTTTTGATTATGCTGCTAGTGGTTTACGTTATAAATACGCGGTAAATGCTGATTCAGGAGCTATTGTAGCCTATACGACAGAGTATCTCACAGGAGCTACTGCAGCTGCGCAATAGGTCGTAGATAGTGGGAAAGTTCTCCTTATTTATTAAGGAGAAACCTTGCAATTTCTCTGAAATGGTGTAAACTTAAAGTGAAAACGGTAACAGTGGTTTTAGAGAGTACCGTAGAATCAAGGAGGTTTTGACCATGAAAGAATTCCAAGCATTTAAAGATACGCTTAGCAATACGGCTCTCAAAGCCATTTACGAAGAAAGTAAATTGGAAGTCCAAAATGAAACAACTGAAGGTACGGAAGCCTTTTCAGTTGCTTTGGCAACCCAAATGGCTATAAATCTACTTGAAAGCTATGAACAATGGCTAGAAGAAGAAAGAGCTAAGGAAGAAAAATAAGATGAGATCCTTGTCGACAGACAGGGCTTTTCTAATGAGAATAAAATGAGGGATTGGATTCATCTTTCAAGGTGAAATCGCTAGTCTAACTTACTTGCAAATTCAGGTCCCCACAATTTCATTTGTCTTGAGATTAAAAATGTGATAGAATAAGACTATTCAGAGGTGCTTTGAAGCTCATTTGTCACAGGAAGCGGTGGTACTGAAAAATCCGCACAAATGTCAAAGCTGGTTGCTGATGGTCAAATTGAATCAAGAAAGCTGTGAGTGGTTGCCACTCAAAACTGGGTGGTACCGCGGATACATATTCGTCCCTGTCATGTTTATGGCAGGGATTTTCTATAGCTTTTAAAGAACCAAGACCGAAGGTCGCAGGTGAATTTAAAGATATTGATGCAGTCGGAGCGAAAGCGAGGTCTACATTGCTATCAAAGGAGGGTGACATGAAGCAATCTTTTGAGACTAGTAAATTGTATTATGGTTTTCCTATTTTTATCTTGGGTTATCAGGATCAGACCTACGGTTATAATGTGACGACCTGTAGCTCTTCCTACAGTTTAGGAAATTGGCTTGTCATCGGGGTAGGTAGCGAGGAAAATGCGGCAGACCAGATTAAACACTATCAGAAGTTCACTGTGAATATTCCTGATGAAAATTTCATGCTGGAGATGGAGCGGGTTGGATTTATTAGTCACCGTGAAAAGATTGCTAAACTCGGCTTAGATTTCCAACCTTCTAAACTGACACAAGCTCCTATCTTAGATGCCTGCCCAGTCATTCTGGATTGTAAGGTCGACAGAATTATTGAGGAAGATGGTATCTGCCATATCTTTGCTAAGATCCTAGACCGCCTTGCTGATCCTGGTTTGCTAGATGACAAGGGACATTTTCGTAATGATTCTTTTGCACCGACTTACTTTATGGGAGATGGTCATAAACGTGTCTATCGCTATCTAGATGATCGAGTTGATTCTATGGGAAGCTTCATCAAGAAAGCGAGGAAGAGGGATGACAAGGGTTGAGTTGCCAGAACGAATTGAAACGGAGCGTTTGGTCTTGCGAGTCCGTACAGTGGCGGATGCTGAGGATATCTATGCCTACGCTAGTCTGCCAGAGGTTTCTTATCCAGCTGGCTTTCCACCCGTCAAGACCTTGGAAGATGAGATTTATTACCTAGAGTATATTCTTCCTGAGCGTAATCAAAAGGACAATCTCCCAGCTGGCTACGGTATTGTGGTCAAAGGGACTGATAAAGTTATCGGATCTGTTGATTTCAACCATCGCCACGAAGACGATGTACTGGAGATTGGCTATACCTTGCATCCAGACTATTGGGGACGAGGCTATGTTCCAGAAGCCGCGCGTGCTTTGATTGACCTAAGCTTTAAAGAATTGGGTCTTTACAAGATTGAGCTGACTTGCTTTGGCCACAATGTCCAAAGTCAACGTGTCGCTGAGAAACTTGGCTTTACTCTTGAAGCTCGCATCCGAGACCACAAAGATGCTCAAGGAAATCGATGTGACAGTCTCATATACGGCTTGCTGAAGAGTGAATGGGAAGTACAAGACCAACATTAAAAATAGAAATAACTAGAAAGGACACACACATGTCTAAAGAACTTTCACCTAAATACAATCCAGCCGAGGTTGAGGCTGGTCGTTACCAAAAATGGCTTGATGCCGATGTTTTCAAGCCTTCAGGCGATCCA
>OGES01000481.1_pt1 | contig 40122 bp, 38 predicted proteins | sample 1570711 | NCBI WGS metagenome assembly OGES01 (sample SAMEA2582133, study PRJEB24529) | metagenome | biome: Human gut stool | place: China | collected 2011 | reverse complement strand
CGTTGTGGCGCGCCGGGGTCTGCAAGCAGACGGGGGTGGGCACCTGGCCGAAAATCAGTTCGTCCACCGCCGCGGCGGGCAGATGGCCGCGTTCAAGCAGGCTGCGCACCACCGCGGCGCCGAGGTCGACGGCGGAAAGAGGGGCGAAGGCGCCGCGAAAGCTGCCTACCGGGGTGCGTACTGCAGCAACAATGGCAATATCGGTCATGGTCTCTCCTTAGCTGAAGCGCATCTCGCGCACATCGTCGGCCACGATCAGTCGTCCCGCCGTTTTACGCATCACCTCGTCGGGGCTCACCCCCGGGGCCACTTCACGCAGGACAAACGCGCCGTCGACAATGTCCAGCAGGGCCAGATCGGTGAGCACCCGGCGAATACAGTCCACGCCAGTGAGCGGCAGGGTGCACTGCGGCAGCAGTTTGGATTCGCCGTTTTTTGAGGCGTGGGTCATCACCACGATGATGTTCTGCGCGCCGGCTACCAGGTCCATGGCGCCGCCCATCCCCTTGACCATTTTTCCAGGGATCATCCATGAGGCGATGTTGCCCGCGACGTCGACCTCAAAGGCGCCAAGAACGGTCAGGTCAACGTGGCCGCCGCGGATCATGGCGAACGACTGAGCGGAGTCGAAGATGGCCGCCCCGGTTTGCGCGGTGACGGTCTGCTTGCCGGCGTTAATCATGTCGGCGTCGATCGTGGCTTCGTCTGGAAATTCGCCCATCCCCAGCAGGCCGTTCTCCGACTGGAGCATCACCTCAATACCGGCGGGAATGTAATTGGCCACCAGCGTCGGGATACCGATCCCGAGGTTGACGTAGTCGCCGTCGCGTAGCTCCTGGGCGACGCGCATCGCCATTTGTTCACGGGTCAGCATCTCACTTCCCTCCGGCGCGCAGGGTGCGCTGTTCAATACGTTTTTCGAATTGCCCGACGATCAGCCGGTCGACATAGATCCCCGGGGTGTGGATGGCGGAGGGCGGCAGTTCGCCCGGCGGTACAATCTCTTCCACCTCCACCACTGTAATACGCCCGGCGGTGGCCATCAGCGGGTTGAAATTCTGCGCGGTATGGCGATATACCACATTGCCGTACCAGTCGGCTTTCCAGCCTTTGACCAGCGCGAAATCGCCGCGGATCGCCTCTTCAAGGATGTAGTGCCTGCCGGCGAACTGGCGAACCTCTTTGCCTTCGGCGACCGGGGTGCCATACCCGGTGGCGGTGTAAAAACCGGGGATCCCGGCGCCGCCGGCGCGAATTTTTTCGGCCAGCGTTCCCTGAGGAGTGAGCTCAACCGCCAGCTCGCCGCTCAGCACCAGCTGTTCAAACAGCGCGTTCTCCCCGACGTAAGAGGCCACCACCTTGCTGATCTGGCGTGACTCCAGCAGCATACCGAGACCGAAGCCGTCGACGCCGCAGTTATTGGAGACCACCGTCAGCCCCTGCACCTGGCGACGCTGCACCTCGGCGATCAAGTTCTCGGGAATGCCGCACAGGCCGAAACCGCCGGCGAGCAGCGTCATGCCGTCCGTTAACCCTTCCAGCGCCGCTTCATAGCTGGCGACGCGTTTATCCAGTCCTGCCATCTTGTCTCTCCTGCCTTGCGATAGCCTTATCATTGGCGCTGGAGACTGATTTGATAATTTTGAATTTGTGACCCACTCATTTGGAATTTTAATTAATTTCCTGTTAACTAATTTTTTTCAATTAGTTAACAGGAAGAAAAATGAGAATGAGTGTCAAACAGTTACGCGCGTTTTTAGCGGTAGCTCACACTCTGAATTTCGCCCATGCCAGCGAAAGGCTCAATTTGTCGCAGCCAGCCCTCAGTTTGACCATCAAAGGGTTAGAGGAGGCGCTGGGCGGCGCGCTGCTGCAGCGCAGCACCCGCAAAGTGACCCTTACCCAGGAGGGGGAACTCTTTCTGCCGATGGCCCGTCAGCTGCTGGCCGACTGGGATAACGTCGAGGAGGCCATGCGTCAGAGCTTTACCCTGCAACGGGGTAAAATTTCGGTGGCCGCGATGCCGTCGTTTGCGGCCAACGTCCTGCCGGAGGCGCTGAAGGCCTTTCGCGACCGCTATGCCGGCGTGAACGTCACGGTGCATGACGTGATTAATGAGCAGGTGATCGAGATGGTGCGCGAGGGGCGAGTGGAGATGGGTATTGCCTTCGAGCCATCGCCCACCCACAACCTGCTGTTTACCCCGCTGGCGGTGGACCGCTTCGTGGCGATTGTTCCCCGGCAATCCCCGCTGGCGAAGAAAAAGCAGCTCACCTGGCAGGAGCTGTTGACCCTCGATTTTATTACCCTGCAGCGTCCCTCGGCGGTACGCCTGATGCTGGAGGAGGCGCTGGCGCGCAGCGGTCGCCAGCTGGACGTAGCGCTGGAGAGTCACCAGCTGGTGACGGTGGGGAGAATGGTGGCCAGCGGCCTGGGGGGCAGCGCGGTGCCGGCGCTGTGTAAAACGCAGATGACCTCCCTGGGGGCCGTCTGCATCCCGCTCAGCGATCCGCCGATTGAGAAGTGCGTCGGTGCGATCCATGCCGGGCATATGCCGCTGTCGAAGGCGGCGCAGGCGCTGCTGGATACGCTGAAAGGTTTCTTGCCGGCCTGAGCAGGCGGGAGGGGCAAAAAAAAACCGGCCTGCTGGCCGGTTTGACAATCAGATTTTGCAGGCGTCGCCGCAATCGTCATCGGCAACGATCGCCTGCGCTTTTTTGTCCGCTTCTTCCATACGCTCCGCGTTGCGTTCTTCTGCTTCATCCAGGCCGCTGAAGACCAGGTTGTCGAGATCAATTTCCATAAGTTACCTATCGTCGCTGGTTTTTAATCAGCGTCAAGTATAGGGCAAAACCGCCAGCGGATGTAGCCGCTCTGCGCGCCGAACGCACAGAGCGTTAAGTCGCGGGGCGGCAGGCTTTCCCTACCATAAATAACCGTTGACAGGCGGGAGTTGGCTTTGTTAATCACCATACAGAATGATTTCCTGTGTATATATTAAATGAAAGGACAACGAAGGAGTAATTAAGCGTTGACGAAAAGCTTTTATGTTAATATGGCCGCGATTATGGATGAATCTATGGATCTTAATCAATGGAACATACTGTTGCAGGCGCCATCAAAGAATGGCGTAAACATAATAAAGTGATCGGTCAGGTCAAAATAAACTATAAAAAAGTTTTACGAAAATGCAGAGAGCTCTCGCTCGCAGGAGGTAAATACAGAGAATATCAAGAACTTTGTGCAAAATATCAGTGTGCGCGGTTGACCGCCGTGACCAAAGGGCTGGTGCCTTTTGAGGATAAACCGTTTAAAGCGTATCTCAATAAACGGCTGTCAAAACGACGCAAGCTGGATATTGCCCACGGTTCACTGAATTTTATTGAGAAAACGTTTCACCCTGATGTCCTGCCGCAGCTGTACAATGTGGCGGATTTTGGTCGCGCGATGTTCTCTATTCCTTTGAAAAATGGCGATAATCTTGACGTTAAACTGTTGGCGTCGCCGTTTCAGGAGGAGGGCGAGCTGATGTTGCAGCTGTTTCTCGGCGACCGGCGCGTCTATAGCGTCTGTTTTTCCTGTACCGACGATGGCCGCGCCTATATTGGCGGCATCCAGGGCGGGAAAGATATCACCAATGACGAAGTGAAGGTGCTGACTAAAGAGCTGCATGGCGCGCGGCCGAAAAATATCATCATGAGCGTGCTGTATGGTTTCCTGCGTTATTTCAGCATCACCACCGTCTACGCGATCGATTCCGATTTCCACGTGAAAAGCGATTTGGTGAAAGCCAGTTATTCATCGCTGTGGCTGGAAATGGGCGGTGAGAAACAGGCTCGCGGCTGGTATAAATTACCGGCGCAAGAGATCAAAAAAAGTATTGAAGAGGTGAAAAGTAAGCACCGGAGCCAGTTTATTAAGCGCGAAGGTGTCAAGGATCTGATTCAGATAGATATGGCGAACGCCCTGCAGCACATTACGTTGCAAGCACGGGTGAATTAACGCCTCTCATACGCCAGCCGGGCTGCAGGGGGCTGCTACCCGGCTGGCGATTTCCTCTCTCCCCAGGTCGCTGTGCCGTAGGTTACTGCCCGCTCTCGCCGATTGGCGGTGACGCGGAGACGGTGAGCAGCGGAGCGCTGCGCCACCATACCATCAGGGCGACAATCGCGATAACGCTCAGCACGCCGAAGGCGGTGGCATAGGAGTAGTGCCCGGCGATAGACCCGGTTAACGCCGGACTCATTGCCGCCCCGGCGCCCTGCATCAGCATCACCACGCTCTGTCCAGCGTTAACGTGCCCGCTGCCGCGCAGCAGCGAGACGATAAAGCTGGGCACCGCCACCCCCAAAATCCCTGCCGCCAGGCCATCAAGAATTTGCACCGGGACCATCATCGCCGGGGCGTCGCTGGACGCCGCCAGCGCCGCCCGGATGGGCATGATCAGCAGCGCCAGCAGGATGCATCGCCAGTAACCGTATTTGTCGATGCTGCCGGCGACCCGGATGGCCACCGGGATCATCACCACCTGCGAAATAATCACCGTGGCGGCGGCAAACAGTCCGGGATTGAGGTGTCCCGGCGCGGCGGCGATCCGCATGCTCAGCATCGGCAACAGTGCGGCATTGGCGAGATGGAACAGCATCAGGGTTACGCCGGCGATCAGCAGCGGCGTATGGCGGAACAGGATGGCAAACCCCGGCAGGGAGGGCGTGGATGCCGCTTCGATGCCGCGGGCGGCGTCATCGTCGATATCGCCGCCGCGGATCGCCAGCAGGGCGACCAGGGTAAGCAGCGTGGTACAGGCCATCAGAATGAAAATGCCGCCGATGCCCCAGTACCAGGCGATAGCCCCGGCCATTAGCGCGGTGAAAAAATTCCCCGCGTGGTTGAAGGCTTCGTTTTTCCCCATCTGGGCGCTAAAGCCGCGCTGTCTGGCAAGACCGAGGGTAATCCCGGCGATCAGCGGTCCGACAAAGGCCGCGCAGATGCCGCTGGCGACTTGCGAGAGGGCGACCACGCTGGTCTTCTGACTAAACCAGAGCAGCAGGGTGGTGAGGGTGATCACCAGGCAGACCCCGGCCAGCAGCAAGCGCTTATGCCGCGAGCTGTCGGTGATGAAGCCGGCGGGCAGGGTCGCCAGCAGGCCGGCGATACCGCCGACGGACATCAGCAGGCCAATGTCCTCCGCCTGCCAGTGACGCTGGGTGAGAAAGATCCCCAGAAACGGGCCGAGGCCGTCGCGCACGTCGGCAATAAAAAAGCTGGTCAGACATAAAGCCCGCAGAGAACGAAGCGACATTTTCTACCTTTAGCATGCGCGATCTGCGCGTCGGAATGGTCACCGGATACCTTCATCCTTTATCGCACAGTTCGATGAAACAAAAATGTCCCGCGCTCGTCGGGTACCGTGGCTATGCAACATACCCGCTTGCGGCGGCTTTCGCCAGAGGCGTACGAAAGTTCTGTAGCGGCGCTATTAGCGTTCGTCTACCTTGACGATCTGCAGGGCGGCGGGGCTCGCCACGGTGCCGCTGGCAGTAATAAACCCCGGATGGACAGCCTCGCCGCTGGCGCTGTCCACCAATGCTATATGCGGCGCACTGTGCAGCACGTGCTGATGGCCCCATTCCATCAGGGCGAACAGCACCAGCGCCAGGCTACGGCTTTTATCAGTCAGAACATATTCATACCGTTCGCGGGAGCCGGCTTCCCGGTAGGGCACTTTGCTGAGCAATCCCGTTTCGGTCATGGTTTTTAACCGGGTGGTGAGCGTCTGGCGGGTAATATGGGTGTGCGACAGCATCGTTTCAAAGCGCGTCACGCCGTAAAACGCCTCGCGGAGGATCAACAGCACCCAGCGGTCGCCGAGGATTTTCGCCCCTTCCGCCAGGCCGCACAGCGCCGGGTCGAGGTAGGGCAGTGATTTATTTTTTGACATCGCGAGATTGACCTTCTACTCTGAGTTTGAATTTTAGACCTAGATGCTAAGGAGAATAGCGTGCCATTTGTTAACGTGCAAACCATTAAAGGGATCATGACCGCGGAACAGAAAAGTGAGCTGCTGCGACGGATGACCGATCTGCTGGTGGAGATTGAGGGGCAGGGCGATCCGCAGTTCCGTCAGTCCGTCTGGATCCGCATTGACGAACATGACCCGGAGCAGTGGAGTCTGGGCGGCGTCCAGCCGACGGCCGCAATGATCGCGGCGAAATTTGCCGCCGCGCGGCGCGACGGATCCCCGGAATAAAACGGGCGGCGAAGCCCGGCCCGGCGATCTGACGCAGAAGAGGGGCCAGATCGCCGGGTAATATTGCGATTCGCTATGGTGCAAAAGCGTATTTTGCGGCTAAGGTAACGGTCAGGGAACCCAACAAACAGGGCGCGATGCCAGACGGCCAGCCTGGCGCCACTCTCAAACCGGTGAAAACAACGGATGTCTACAGAACACATGCTGCCGCTGGCGGTGCAGAACAAAAATATCCTTCGCCTGGCTGCCGCTCAGGCGCTGGCCGGCGCCAACTCGGTGGTCTTCTACGCTACCGGCGCGATAGTGGGTAACGCGATTGCCCCCAGCCCGTCGCTGGCCACGCTGCCGATCACCCTGTTTGTGCTGGGGATGGCGGCCTCCATTCTGCCTTTCGGCGCGCTGGCGCGAACGAGGGGCCGCAAAGCGGCGTTCAGGCTCGGCACCGGCGCCGGGATGGTGACCGGACTGGCGGCCGCCCTGGCGGTAGTGCTGAATTCTTTTCTGCTGTTTTGTCTCGCCGCGATGCTCGGCGGCGCCTATGCCGCCGTGGCGCTCAGTTTTCGTTTTGCCGCCACCGACGGCGTCGCCCCGGCGCGCCGGGCTCGCGCGCTGTCGCTGGTGATGGGCGGCGGTGTGGCCGCCGGGATCATTGGCCCGATGCTGGTCACCGGCACCATGCACCTCTGGCCGGCACATACCTTCGCCGTCACCTTCCTCGCTCAGGCGCTGGTTGCAGTGCTGGCCGCCTTTTTGTTGAGAGGGGTGACGCCGGCGGAGCCCACCGCGGCCAGCGTGCGCGGAGGGCGGCCGCTGCGCGAGATTGTCCGCCAGCCGGGTTTTGCCACCACGGTATTCAGCGGCGCGGTGGCCTATATGGTGATGAATTTTCTGATGACCGCCGCGCCGCTCTCCATGCATATGCACGGTCTTTCCCAGCAGGCCGCCAACCTTGGGATCCAGTGGCATGTGATGGCGATGTACGGCCCGGGATTTTTCACCGGCCGGCTGATCCAGCGCTTCGGCGCAGTGCGAATGGCGGCGGCGGGATTGCTGATCACCGCCGCGTCGGTGGCGGTCGGCCTGAGCGGTCTCGGCGTGTATCATTACTGGTTGTCGCTGATTTTGCTCGGCATCGGCTGGAACTTTGGCTTCACCGGCGCCTCGGCGAAAATCATCGATTTCCACCGCCCGGAAGAGAAGACCCAGGTTCAGTCGCTCAACGATTTTCTGGTCTTCGGCGTGATGATCGTGGGGTCGTTTTCGTCCGGGGTTCTGCTCAACGCCTTCGGCTGGAACGCCGTGCTGTGGGGCTCCCTGGTCCCGGTTGCGGTGGCGTTGTTGACCCTGCTGCTGCGCCCCTTATCCCCACCCCGCGCTTAGCGCCTGGCCTGCCGCCGCGCAGGCCGTCTTTTGCTTTTTTCAGCTATGCATTGCTGAAATTCATCTGACTCCTTGCGCGTAAAAACGTCACAGACGCTACATGCTGTAGTAATCTCTACAACATGACAATGCATCTCTTGATCCTTAACCTGACAACGTCTCAAGCCACGCTGCGCATGCGTGTCTGGCGAACCCTGAAGCAGAGCGGGGCAGCGGTCCTGCGCGATGGGGTCTATCTGCTGCCTGACGTGCGCCAGGGCTATGACACTTTCCTCAGCACCTGCCAGGCGATCCGCGCGGAAGGGGGGACCGGGTATGTTTTCACGATTGAGGCGGCGGAAGAAGAGGCGCTCAGGCCGCTATTCGATCGTCGTGAACAGTACGACGCGCTGTTGCAGGATCTGCAGGCGCTGCAGGGGACGTTATCCAACGACGAACTGGCGGCTCAGCTCAAACAACTGCGTAAAATTCAGCGTGACTACCGGCGGATCGAGGCCATTGATTTCTTTCCGGGGGCCGCCCGGGAGCAAGCCGCTGAGCGACTGGCCACTATCGAGCAGGTCATTAATCAGCGGCTATCGCCGAACGAGCCGCAGTCGGTGGCGGGCGAACTGAGCCTGCTGGACAGAGGCGCCTTTCGCGGCCGGCTGTGGGCCACCCGCCGACGCCCGTGGGTCGATCGTCTGGCCAGCGCCTGGCTTATCCGGCGCTTTATTGACGACGAGGCGCTATTCCTGTGGCTGGCCGCGCCTGAGGACTGTCCGGCGACAGCGGTCGGTTTTGATTTTGACGGCGCGCCATTCAGCCACGTCGGCACGCTGGTGACCTTCGAAGTACTGGTCCGGCGCTTTGCGCTGGACGCGGTGATCCCCGACAGTCTGGGGCGGTTGATCCACTTCCTGGACGTCGGTGGGGTACCGACCCCGGAGGCGGCGGGGGTAGAAAGCATTCTTGCAGGGCTGCGGGAAACCATTACGGACGATGACCAACTGCTGGCGACAGCTTGCTCGCTGTTCGACGGCTTACTGAGGTCCTGTGAAATGAGGTCTGGCAATCATGAGCAAAACGGTCGTTCTTCCGCAGAGTGACAGTCCTTCCGTCGTCGCTTCCGTCTCCTTCTGGCAGGCATTTCGCTTTTGGCTCAAGCTTGGCTTCATCAGCTTCGGCGGGCCTGCCGGACAGATCGCCATGATGCACCAGGAGCTGGTGGATAACCGACGCTGGATCTCGGAAGGGCGATTCCTGCATGCGCTCAATTTTTGTATGGTCCTGCCCGGCCCGGAGGCCCAGCAGCTGGCGACCTATATCGGCTGGCTGATGCATAAAACCTGGGGAGGCGTCATCGCCGGGGTGCTGTTTATTTTGCCCTCGCTGGTGTTACTCATCGCCCTGGCGTGGATCTACCTCGTCTGGGGGGATGTCGCCGTGGTGGCGGGGATCTTTTATGGCATCAAACCCGCCGTAGCGGCGATAGTATTGCAGGCGGCGCACCGCATCGGCTCGCGGGCGCTGAAAAATGGCGCCTACTGGGCTATCGCTGCCGCTGCCTTTGTCGCTATTTTTGCGCTGAACGTTCCTTTTCCGCTGATCGTCCTCGCCGCGGCACTGGTGGGTTTTATCGGCGGACGGCTGGCGCCGACGACATTCGGCAAAGCGGACGCCCACCGTGCGCAGAGTCACCCTGGCGGAGCCGCCATCATTGATGACACGACGCCGATCCCGGCCCATGCCATTTTCAGCTGGCGGCGTACCTCCCGGGTGCTGATCGCCGGGATGCTGCTGTGGCTGGTGCCGATGGCCGCCCTGACGCTAATGCTGGGCTGGGCGCATCCGCTGACCCAGATGAGCTGGTTCTTTACCAAAGCCGCGCTGATGACCTTTGGCGGGGCATATGCCGTCTTACCTTATGTTTACCAGGGGGCGGTGACCCACTATGGCTGGCTGACGGCAGGGCAGATGATGGACGGCCTCGCTCTTGGGGAATCGACCCCCGGACCGTTGATCATGGTGGTGACCTTTGTCGGGTTTGTCGGCGGCTACACCAAAGCGGTGTTGGGCGTCGATGATGTGCTGCTGGGGGGCATCGCGGCGGCGTGCCTGGTGACATGGTTTACCTTTTTGCCCTCGTTCATCTTTATTCTCGCCGGCGGGCCGTTTATTGAAACGACCCATAATAAGGTGGGATTTACCGCGCCGTTGACCGCCATCACTGCCGCGGTGGTGGGCGTTATCCTGAATCTGGCGCTGTTTTTTATCTGGCATAGCGTCTGGGGACCGTCCGGTTTCGACCCGTGGTCCGCAGCCATAGCCCTGGGCGCCGCCGGGCTGCTGTTTCGTTATAAGTGGAAGCTGACCTGGGTACTGGCCGCCGCCGCCGCGGTGGGGCTTATCGTCCATATGGCGGGACTGTCCGGCGCAGGATAAGGTCGGCGTTGGGCTGAGAGAAACGTGGACAGATGGGGGATTGGGGAGGGAGGCCAGTGCCTGAGCAGGCCCTGGCCGGATGGGTGGCAATGTCTTTATTTTTCAAAGCGTGCTAAATATCTCCCACTGAATAACCTCATCACCAAAATCGGGCGGCGTAATTAAAATGCTTCATTTGATGTTCGTCGACATAGGAACTGGTTCCATCATTTTTTGAATCCTTGCCGGAGACCGTATTCCCCGAGATATATTGTGGCACTCCATCAACTATACCTGTGTAAATGCCGGCATGATCTCCTGGCTTTTGACCATTAGCCTGGACGGGATAATCAACTCTTAAAACAATATCGCCAACGGCAATGTCAGAAATTGCTATTGTTTTCCCGAGTGCTAATGACTCTTGATAGAATTTCTCTACGCTGGCAGTTTTAGGCAGGCCGGGAATGCCAGCCTGCCAGCTACACCAGTAGACAAAAGCCATACACCATGGCGAGCCGGGTGCGCTGCCCGCCGCTTTGAGATAGGTATCTACCATCGGGCCAGAATTGCTGTTAAGCGGCTGCTCTTTGACATTAAGCTGACTTCTTGCTTTTTCTATCAAGTCGTTACCATTAGGCATGGTCTTATCCTCGTCATATTGGTTGGTGTAATCGTGAATATAGAGATAGCTGCTACGAGTTTTTCTTCATCCAGTCGTACATAATAAGGACATGGTCTGCATAGATTTGTGCCCGTTCGCCCTTGCCGTTATAGCGGCGGATCGTCTCGCGTAAATCCCCACTGGTGGACTGGTTTTTGAGTTTTAATTCACTCATCACCCGCGCCAGACAACTTGGGAAATCTCGCCATTGCTTGTTCAGGAAAAAGCTGGGGTCTGTCAAAATGTGCTGCAAGTCGTACTGGAATATTCCGTAACCTTTATAGACCCAATCCTTAGGTCCCATCTTTCTGAGCGCTCTGGTACGGTTTGCCTCATCGATAAACTCAGCGGTGACCTGATCGCCATACTTCTTACGAAAAATGGCGGTATTTGCAGGAAACGCGTTACGGCTGGTGCCTGGGGCATCACCGCTGGCATCAAAAACACAGCGGGCAACAATTTCGTCGGCACTCATCTGATTTATCCAGTTTAGCCATATCGGGGCGGTTTCCTTGGCGGCGATAGCGCAAATCAGCAAAGCATCGAAAGGGGTGCCAGATACGGCCTTCTCTATCTCGGAACCAAAGTGTTGCATTAACCAGTCACGGCACTGAAGGGCCTGGTCACGACGGAGAGGCGGTTTTGAAGCCGTTGAGCGTATCAACGAAGAGACGTCCGGGGGGGACCACTGAGCCGGTGCTATCCCGGTTTTCGGCTCAGGAAACGCCGCTATTGCCTTGCCGAATAACGCATCGTGGGTCAACCTGCCCACGACGCCATCGACAATTAAATCGTGTACGCTACGCTGGAAGGCTTCCACTGAAAGCCGAGTGGCATTGCCAAAAATACCGTCCGAAGTTCCACAAGGGGGTTGCACTCCGAGAGTGGTCAGCGCCTTTTGTACGGCACGTACATCTTCACCCCGCATCAGCGGAAAACAATAAAACAGGTCACGTGGTTCGCTCATGGTATCAACCTTATACACAGGTGGAGGGAAGACCTGGGCCACCGATGGCAGCGGCATTGACGGTCTGCTGGAGACGTATTGCTATCTCGCCCGTGGCTGGCGGTTGCCCCTTCAGACCGCCCAGGGCGCGTATTCGGGCATCACGGGCGGCCTGACAGCGCTCGGCCTGAGGCAGGTCGGTACGCTGAGCCAGACTGAGGAATGCATTACTGGTGGTAAGCGCGCGGGATGGATTCGGCGGTAACTGGTCCAGTTTTGCCACGGCTTCATGTGTCATTGCCACCGCCTCAGCGGGTTGCTTAAAGGGGGCTGAGCAGGTCAAAGCAAGGACCTGGTTTTCTATCAGATGTGTCTCATCTTCGCTGCCTCTGGCGGCGGCAGAAGATGCAAGCGCATAATCGTTTACCGCATTGTCCATATTGGCCCGGGCCGATGGGGTCGGCATTGGACAGCGAGCCCCCGCCTGAGACTCATTCATCGCGAGTTTGAGGTAGGCATGGCCCCGAATTGCGTAGAACTGCCGACAGACTTCACTACTCTGAGAGGGATCGTTGCAGGACGTCGCTGGTGTTTCCGCAATGATTGCGTCGTACCGCCCGTTGTTTTGCAACTGTTTCATGTGGGCCAGTTGCATGGTGGCACAGGCAGTCAGCAGGCATAGCAAGCTGGCCAGGTTGATGTAACGTTGCATCAGCTTCATAACTTGAGATCCGCAATGGCCTGGACAAAGTCGACGTTCGCCCGGCGTGCAGCATCGACAAGCATGATCAGCAGGTCGAATGCAGCCCTGCTGTCTGCGGGATTGGTGACCATGCTTGAAACACCAGAGACCAGATTGATAAGTTGATTGATGTCCGTAGCACTCAAATTGCTCAACGCTGCGCTGGCTGCGCCCAAGGCTTGAGACGCCGGTGATGTCAGGCTTGCGCGCACTTTGCTGGCGATCTCTTCCGTAATGTCACCCTTGCCATAGAGTGCGAGGAGAGATTGCTGCAGTGCGGTAACGATAGATGTGGCTTCCTCGCCGTCATGGACGATGTCAGCAGCGACGTTTCCGTTGGGCCCATAGGCCTCATTGAGCACAGACACAGGATCGTCGGCTGCCAGCACATTCGCCAGGACGCTATCCACCTCTGCCGGTGGCCGTGCGGCAAAAAAGGGGATGGCTGCTGGGGCGTTCTCCAGGGCGGCACGGGTCAGGGGGAGGGTGAGTGTCCCGCTTTCAACCAGCCCTTGGGCCAGCGGGGCTGCCAGTACGCGAGCGCGCCAGCGCTTGAACTGATCGGAACCCAGTTTAGCGCCGACACCCAGCAGCATCACGATCCCCGCGATGGGGCCTAATGCCGGCATGGCCGGTGCCACTAAGGGTGCCGCTTTGCTTAAAAGGACACTCAATGGTGAAGTGGCGCCGGTCAGGATATTGACGACTTGATTGAGTTCGTCTAGTTGATCGGGCGTGACATCTTTCTTGCTGAGATTACGCAAGGCATTAATAATGCTCTCTGCGCGGGTAATAGTATTGTTCAGGTCTCCGGGTAGAACATCTCCCAGTCCAGTAGGTAATGAGTTAGTCTGTGGGAGCATTGCCAGTAATGCCTTCGCTAAGGCTAACTGCCGTTGCGTTTTGTCGAGCAGAGAATCGACATCCGCCGTACTTTGTATTTTTTCGGCAAGCTCCATTTTCTGGTCGGCATCATTTTGCGCTCTTTCCGCTTGCCTGGTTTGCTCTTGCGCCGCTTGCTGTGCACTGGCGACGATATTATTTGTCGTAGCCGTTGAAGCTGCCGCCCTGGTGCCAAAGTAATAGCCAAAAACGCCGGTAATAATGCCATTGAGATACCCGGCAATCTCCGGGGAGGCGCTCAGTTGAGAACTGAATAGCAACAGAGGCAGGCCTACAACGGCCACGATCAGCGCTAAAACGGCCCGGACTGTGCCTTCAGGCAGCCCCATGGGCAGGTCTTTGAGTTGCGCCACCTTATCGATATTTTCCCCGGCGCACCCCAGCAGCCTAAAATAGCGAGAAGATAGCCACCAGAGAAAAGACACCATACCAGTGCCGACTAAGAAAACGATGAGGGCAATAAAGGCCTTGAACCCGCTGCCAGTCTCTTTCGAGGGCCAGGAAATGGGGTGTAAACCGAGATAAGTAAAAAGCTTGGCAACGATAAATATCGATATACCCATCATCAAAATTTGCAGTGGGAGTTTAAAAATCCTTGCCCAGTTTATTTTTGATTGGTCAGTCATAGTCACCTCATCGATGTGGGACCGTTATTGGCAGGACGTCATGACAAGGCGTCTTGGATATTGCTATTTAATTATTACTGTACATTAACCGGTGTAGGGGGGGTAATTATGGCCCGCTGGATTGACATGGTATCCTGATCTTGTATTAACGTTGACCATGTATCGTGCTCCACCTTATTTGCCCCTCCCGGAGACGGATTGGTGATAATAACTATCGGAGTATGATTACCATTACCATTTCCGCTATGATTATCTGGGACACATTGCGTGCCTTCATCCCATTTATAGCAACTCACCTCTTTCTTTGTGTTTTCAGCAAGAGTTGTTGGTACTGTAACAATAAAGATAAATGCTGAGAGTAATATTTTGCAATTGGTGTTCATTGTAATTCCTCTTTATAAATTTGTTGAACCATACTGACCAAGCAACGCTGAAATTTATCATTTTCGTATTGCCTGCAACTTTTATAGAACTTTACCAGGTTATTTGTTTTATCATCTGATTTGCTCTCAGGTGAGAGAATTTGAACGTAGCCAGGTACGGCGGCAGTTGTGTAAATATTATTGATTAATGCCCCCCCAGAGGCCATGAGTGCACCGGCAATAAAAATAGCCAGCCCTGATGATACGGTTTTGAAATTAAAATCGATGCCAGAAAGTTTGACACCTCCTTCACCGCCGCCATCATTAATACCTAAAATAATAAACATCATGCCAACGCTTATCACTGCAAGGCCAATGTGAATAATTGTGAGTTTCATTGATTGTTTATTTAACATTGTTCTTTGGTTGGATTGTTCAACAAACATCAACGAATATAAAACATAATCATTGGCGGAAACTAAATTCCCTTTTAATGCATCATAGTTGTGTTGTAACTCTTGAGATGTGTCAATATTATTTATTTTGGTATCAAACTCGGTCAAGTGAGTATATGCCCCCACCAATAAAAATAGCGGTAGAAGTAATCCAAATAAAAAAATGACTGCGCTGCGCGTGATTTTCTTCATCATATTCACCAGTGATTTTTAGTGAGCCCGATAAAAAATAATGGTCAGAACAAGTATATCTATCCGCGGAATTAACCCGTGATAATAAATTTATCGTCGCTTTTTTGATGAGTATAACGGAGGAAACAGAGACGCCACTCATTCATATGAATGAGTGGCGTAAAAAAACTCGCCGCGCGGGCAGGAGGAAGAGAAGCGGGCCAGCGACCGGTTAGCGCGCCCCGGAATGGGACGCTCAGGTCGTGGGGCTTTCGCGGGTGGCTCGCGCCAGCGGGTTGCTGTCCAGTTCCAGCTGGTCGCGCAGCGCCCAGCCGCGCAGCTTGCCGGGGTTAAGCAATCCCGCCGGGTCGAGAGACTGTTTCACCGCCACGACGTCGGGGCGAATCACGCCCTGTTTGCCGTCCTCGACCTGCAGCACGTGGGGGTTGTTAATCTTGACGTCGTTGTCGCGAAATATCTGCATGATGGCGTTGAGCCGCGCGGGCGTGGTATAGCGCACCAGCTGCAGACCGCTGGCGGTGAGATTGCCCTCTATATCGCGCAGGAATTCAATATGGGAAATCACCTCCCCGGCGAAGTGCTGCTCCATCTGTAAAATTTGCTGCGGATAGCGCAGCGGATCAAACGCCGTCTGGAGATAAGTCAGCGTATTGTCCACCTTGAGCGCATGCAGGGTGGTATGGTTCCAGCAGTATTCCATTAACGAGGCGTTTTGCGTCCGGGCCTCGTCGCTGGCCTGACGGATGGCGTTGCTCCCGCGATGGCGCTGTAACAGGCTGGCGCAGAGTCCTTCGCTCTCCTCGGCGATCAGGCTGATAACCGCATGCTGCCCGGTGCGATAACGATCGTTGAGGTGGCTAAAGTAGTCGGCGATCGGCGTGGCCAGCAGCGCGACCTGACGTTTTACCAGCCCCGGCGAACGGACGCAGGCGTTGGCATAGTTCAGCGCATCAGCGAAATCGTCAAACACGTCCAGGCGTTCAATCCACTGGTGCACGGGCGCCAGCGCCAGCTCAACCTCCAGGATAATGCCGTTGGTGCCGTAGGCGTGATGCAGCAGCAGCGCTTCGGGAGCCGGGACGGTCAGCACGCGGGGGACCGGCTCGACGGTCATCACTTTGACGCTGAGCACATTGCCGGGCGCCGCCAGCGGCCCATAGTTGATGGAGCCGATGCCGCCGAACCCGCCGCCGTAGAGGCCGCCCAGGCTCGCCAGGCGGTAGGTCGACGGCATGCAGCGCAGCTCCCAGCCCGTTGGGCGGGCGGCGGTTTCGATGTCTGCCAGACGAATGCCGGCCTGGGCGCGCACCGTGCCGTTGCCGAGGGCGACGATCTGGTTGAGTCCGGTCATATCGACCAGCAGCCCGCCTTCGAGGGGGACCAGTTGGCCATAGTTGCCGGTGGCGCTGCCGCGCAGGGTCAGCGGCAGCTGGTGCTGCGCGCAGGCGGCGACCAGCTGGCGCAGCTCCTCTTCGTCGCGTGGGCGAACCACCGCGTCCGCCTGTTTCCCCGCCAGTTGCTCAGTGAGTACCGGACTGAACCAGTGAAAATCGCGGGAAAGCCGTTTGATCTTCGCCGGCTGTATGGTCCACTCCAGCGTCGGGAGTGTCTGCTGGATCGCCGCGACCGCGTGTTGACGCTGCTCATCAGTCATCATTTTTCTTCCTGTTCGTCAGCAAAATATTAATGAGATTGCACGGCTTCGCTTTCATGCCAGGCGCTGAGCGCCCGGCGCGAAACCCAGGACATCACGCCAAACAGCGCGATCCCGGCGAGAGAGATCAGCAGCAGCGCGGCAAACATCAGCGGGATATCCAGCTGGTAGCCAGCCTGCAGGATCTGATAGGCCAGACCGGTATTGGTCCCGCCGGTCCCGGCGACAAACTCCGCCACCACCGCGCCAATCAGCGACAGCCCACTGGAAATACGCAGCGCGCCGAAGAAATAGGGCAGCGCCGAGGGGATACGCAGCCGCACCAGCGTTTGCCAGCGGCTGGCGTGATTGAGGCGAAAATAGCTCAGCAGGCCGGGGGAGACGCTGCGCAGCCCCTGAGTGGTATTGGAGATGATGGGAAACACCGCCATCAGGGTGGCGCATACCACCAGCGAGAGCGTGGCATCCTTCACCCAGATGATGATCAGTGGGGCGATGGCGACAATCGGCGTCACCTGCAAAAACACGATGTAGGGAAACAGGGCGGTTTCCACAAAGCGGTTCTGCACCAGGATAAACGCCACCGCGGCGCCAATGACAATCGACAGCAGAAACGAGATCAGGGTGATCTTGAGGGTGAACAGCAGCGCCAGCAGCAGCGGCGTGAGATGCGTCCACAGGCTTTCCAGCATCACCAGCGGCGACGGCACCAGAAAGGCCGGGATGCGAAAATAGCTCACCGCGCCCTGCCACAGGAGCACCACCGCCACCGCGACGAGGGTCGGATAGAGAATTTTGAGAAAACGCGGATGCTGGACCCACGGCGTTGAGGTTGTGTTTTTCATATTATAACTCCATACCGGACTGGCTGGCCTGCAACAGACTGTCCTGCAGCTGACGGGCATACAGGGAAAAGGCCGGACTGACGCGGAACGCCTCGCTGCGCGGGAACGGCTCCCGGATGGCGATATCTTCGACCACCCGTCCGGGACGGGCCGCCATCATGATCACCCGCTGTGAGAGAAACACCGCTTCGTGGATCGAGTGGGTGACGAACACCACCGTCAGGTTCTGTTCCTGCCAGAGACGCAACAGGTCGCTGTCGAGTTTGTTACGCGTAATTTCATCGAGTGCGCCGAAGGGCTCATCCATCAGCAGCAGCTTTGGCCGGGTGACCAGGCCGCGGGCGATGGAGACGCGCATTTGCATGCCGCCGGAGAGTTCGCGCGGCAGGACGTCGGCGAATTTGCCCAGCCCCACCAGCTCAAGGACTTCACTCACCCGGGTATTACCTTCCGTGCGCGGCACGCCGGCCAGATCCAGCGGCAACCTGACGTTATTGCGCACGCTGCTCCACGGCATCAGGGTGGCTTCCTGAAAGACGAACGAGAGCGGATGCTGGGCTTTCTCCCGACTGTCGCGCCGCCACAGCATCAGCTTGCCGTCGCTGGGCTCCACCAGGCCGGCGACCATCTTCAGCAGCGTACTCTTCCCGCAGCCGGACGGGCCGAGCAGGGTAATAAACTCCCCCTGATTGATGGTCAGGTTGACGGGCAGCAGCGCCCGGGTACCGTTGCTGTAGATCTTCTCCGCCGACAGCACCTCGATGGCCGGGGTGGCAGAGGCGGGCATAAAGCGGGTGTCGCTCATCACGGTCAGTTTCGGGGCGGTATTCATGGCATCACTCCGGCGTCTTTGACCATCTCCAGGGTGTAAGTCTGCTCAAACGGCACCTTGCTGGCGTCGATCAGCTTGTTTTTCACCAGCATGTCCCAGGTTTTCTTCAGCCGCGGCTCGGTGATGATGCCGATGCCGCCGGTCTTGGCATCGCCGCCGGTCACCAGTTGGTACTGCTTCATCTGGGCAATACCAAAGGCGATCTGCTCGGCGCTCATTTGCGGATTTGCTTTAGCGATCAGACTGTTGCCGGGGGTGGGATCCTGCAGGTAGCTTTTCCAGCCCTCCATGGAGGCTTTGACGAAGGCTGCCACCGCCGCCGGACGTTTGCGGATGGTGTCGGCCATACAGATAATCGAGTTGCCGTAGGGCGGATATCCCCAGTCGCTGAGCGGATAGACATAGAACGGCTGCCCGCCTTTGTCGACGGAGAACGGCTCGGAGGTCACGTAGCCCTGCTGCACCAGGTTTTTATCGGCGAGGAACGGCTGAACGTTAAAGGTATAGGGGCGCACTTTGCTGCCAGCCAGACCCAGCTCGCTCTTCGCCCACGGCCAGAAAGAGGTATAGGCCTCGGTAGCGAGCAGGAAGGTTTTGTCTTTAAGCTCCGCCGGGTTCTCCACTTTGTTATGAGTGATAAACACCGTCGGCGAGTGCTGGAACACGGTAGCGACGGTCACCGCATGCACCCCGGCCTGCCAGGTCTCCAGCGCCTGACCGTTGTCGCCAAGGGTACAATCCGCCTGACCGGCCGCCATCAACTGCATGACGTTGATCTGCGGGCCGCCCATTTTAATCTCGACATCGAGACCGGCGTGCTGATACAGCCCGGTGGCCTGGGCCTGGTAAAACCCGCCGTGCTCGGCCTGGGCATACCAGTTGGTGAGAAACGTAAACTTCTCCGCCGCGAAGCAGGAGGCTGAGGTGGCGAGGGCGGCCACGGTCAGCAGGGTAAAAACGGGCGTCGGTCTGGTATTCATCATGGCTCCTTGGATTCAGCAGCGAAAGAGGGGGGTAGGGACTGCACAAAGCCGTGCCAGTGCTGTTTGCCCCAGGTCGGTTCGTGACGTTCGACCCAGGCCATGCGGTGGATCTCGATGATCGCTTGCGCCCAGCTGGCGGCGAGGGAGTCGAGAAGCCCTTCGCCTTGCTCCCGCGTCGCCGGGGTCGGGTCGCCAATCACCCCGCTGGGGCCAAAGTCATAGGACGCCCACGCCGCCGCCGGGCGGCCTTTCGACAGGGTCGGGCAGGGGAATTCCGGCGGGAAGTTGGCGACCGCCCGCTCCATATGAACGCACTCCGGGGCCAGCGCCAGCATCAGCGCCGTTTCGCTATGTCCGGCGTGCATCGCCATCCGCTGTTCATGCGGGCTGAGAAACTGTTTTTCGCAGTTGGGTACGTTGAACACATCGTGCGGGATGGCGATGAAATCCCCGTGGCGCAGGCGCATTTCCCGGCAGGCGATTTGCAGGATCTGCGGCTGGCCGCCGTGGCCGTTGATCATCAGCAGCTTGCGAAAACCGGCCCGATAGAGGGATTCGGCGATCTCCAGCAGGGTATGCAGCAGCGTATCGCCGCTGAGGGTCAGGGTGCCGGGAAAATGCAGATGCTCCTCGGACTTACCGTAGACGATCGGCGGGATGGCGTAGGCCGGGATCGCCGCCGGCAGCCGGGCGAGGGCATGGCCCGCCACGCCGGAAGATATCACGCTGTCCACCGAGCAGGGCAGATGCGGGCCGTGCTGTTCGATCGCCCCGGTGGGGAGGACGATAACCGTATTGCTTTTATCCGGCAGGGCGGCCACGTCCGTCCAGCTCAGGAAAGGGAGAAAGCGCGCTGCAGGAATGTAACCGTTAATCATCGCGGTGCCTCGGAGTGAATTGGCTGGGGTAACCAGACGGTCGCTTCAACTTCAATCAATACCGTGGCGTCGGGCAGCATTTCGCTGACCTGGACCACGGTGGAAACGGGCGGCTGGTCGGGATAAAACAGCTTTCTGACCCGGCTGTAATAGGGAAAATGGTCAAGGTTGCGAAAGTACTGCACCAGCTTGATAACGTCGCTCATCTGCCCTCCTGCGGACGCCACGGTGTGGCGGATGCTTTCCAGGACGTACCAGCTCTGGGCGAGGATCGGGCCCTGTTTCGCATCGGTTGAAAATTCGCCGGTCGCCCCCAGCAGCTCCCGCACCGGCTCAGGCACATCCTGAAAGCCGTTGACGATGGTGCCGGTCAGGGGATTGACCGGAATAATGCCGGAGAGAAAGATAAAATCGCCGGCTCTGCGCCAGGCGGCATACCGCGCCAGCGGCGCCCCCGCGCCTTCTTCAAGACTCATGTGCCATCTCCTCTTGCCACACGCGCCGGTGGGTTAACCTGCCGTGGTTAACCACCAGACGGGCGGCGCTGTTTAAAGGCCAGGTAAAACGGTCGCTACCCGGGAAAATCACCACGCTGGCCGCCGCGCCGATGGCAAAGGGCGCCGCGTCTGCCGGCGAACCGGTTAGCGCCGCGCGATCGCAGATCAGCCGCGACTGCCGGTCGAACAGGTCGCTGAGCTGAGCGCTGAACAGGCCGCAGGCCAGGGTGTCCAGCGGGTCATAGCTTCCCGCCGGACAAAAAGCGTCCTGCACGTTGTCGCAGCCGAGCAGGGTGGCCACGCCGGCGGCCTGCGCCTCGTGCAGCAGCGTGATCCCCCGCTGGCGCGGCGTGCGACCGAACGTCGCATCCTGCAGCAGCAGGTTGGTCATCGGCAGAGCGATAAGCGTGACGCCGTGCGCCGCCAGCTGGCGCAGGATCGGCGCCGCCTGTTCGTCGCTGCCGGCGGCCAGCGCGCAGCCGTGGCTGCAGCAGATATGCCCGGGAAAAGGGTGGCGGGAGAGATGGTCCGCCAGCCAGGTCAGCCCCTGAGACACTTCGCTGAGCTCCTCATCAATATGCAAATCCAGATCCAGCTCCCAGCGGGCCGCGCTATCCAGCAGGTTTGCCATGGCGGCGGCGTCCCAGTTGGAGGAGTGGATGAAGCCGCCCAGCAGGCAGCCCTCCCCGCTGGTGGCGACCGTTCGGGCAATGGCCCCGGCGTCCGCCGGATCGCGAAACAGGGTCAGCGGGACCAGCGCCACCCGCTCCAGGGTGATGCCGACGGTATCGAGGCGGGCGATCTCCTGCCAGGCGTCCGGTGCGTCGGCGGTAAACCAGTCGATATGGCTACGCAAATGGGTCACACCATTTGCTGCCGCCCGGGCCAGCGCGGCGGACGCCCGACGTTGAATATCCGCCCTGGTCCAGTGCTGGCGATCCTCGTGCATAGCGTGGATCGCCGCCAGCAGCCCGGCCTGCGCCGGACGGCAGCGTTCAATGGTAAAGGTTTTGTCCAGATGGGCATGGGGTTCCACCAGGCCGGGGAGCGTCAGGGCCCCCGCCAGGTCCCACAGGCCGGGAGTCGGCTGGTCGGTCGGGGTCAATGCGGCAATCCGGCCGTCGCGAAAGGCCAGGTCCGCCAGCTGCGGTTCACCGTTGGCCTGCGTCGGCCAGCCGTCGGGCAGCGCCCAGGCCGGGAGTCGGGCGCGGCTGATACCGGCGAGCGGTGCGAAAGAGGAGGGGAACGTCATCGTCAGTCTCCTCACAGATCCAAAACCAGAACCGGGGATTTCGCCCGCGAACAGCAGAGCGTGATCTGGTCGTTGCCCGCTTTCTCTTCCGCCGTCAGCACGCTGTCCCGGTGTTCGGGGATCCCGTCGAGGACCCCGGTAATACAGGAGCCGCACATTCCCTGTTCGCAGGAGAGCATTACCTCCACCCCGGCGTGCTGTAATACCTGAGCAATGGTTTGATCCGCGGCGACCTGCAGGCGCTGCCCGCTGGAGGCCAGTTCAATATAAAACGCATTTTTCGCCGCAGTATTATTTTCCGCCGCGGGAGTAAAACGCTCGAAGACGAATTGCGACGGCGACCAGCGATATTCCTCCATGACCGACTGCAGTCGCTGAATAAAACCCTCCGGGCCGCAGGCGACCACTGCGGTATCAGGATCGGGTGTGGTTAAGCAGGCGGGGATCCGCTGGCGAAACGACGCGCCTTCCTCGCTACAGTGGATCGCCACCGTGCCGCCCGCAGCCAGCTGGGTCAGGCGCGGGGAGAAGGCCGTCTGGCGCGAGCTGGCGACATAATAATGCAGCTCCAGCGCCCCCTTTCTGGCGGCAATTGCTTCAGCCATCGCCAGCAACGGCGTGATGCCGATACCGCCGGCAAACAGCAGGTAGCGCCCGGCCTGCGGCAGGGGAAAATGGTTGCGCGGAGGCGAAATGGCGAGCCGATCGCCGGCTTTGAGCTGCTGGTGCATATAGCGTGAGCCGCCGGTGGAGGTGTCAGTCAGCCTGACGCAAATTTCATAAGTATTACTGCGGTCAGGCGTGCCGCACAGGGAATACTGCCGGGGGCCAACGCCGGGAATAATAATATCGATATGCGCCCCGGCAGAGTAGGCCGGTAATATTTCCCCGGCCGCCGCCTGCAATATTAATGATAGATTTCCCTCTCCGTTGGGGCGTATTTCCCCGACCGAGACCGAAATAAGATCGTGGCTGTGCATTACCGTTTACTCTCCCTCATTCCGCTGTCTGCAGGGCGGCCAGGGTCGGCGAAGAGATAACTCCTCTTCGCGGTAAACTGTCCGGCGTGCAAGAAAATGGGTGAAACGATCGTTTCTCCGCTATGAATGCTACGGTATTGTGATAAAACTGTTGCGTCCAGAGCTTTGATTCGCACAACCCGTTGCAAAAAAGAGAGCACCCAAACCATGTTTGCCTTCTCCCGATTTCTGCTCTATTTCACCGAAGTGGCCCGTCAGGGATCGTTTCGTAAAGCGTCAGAGGCGTTGCATGTGTCGGCGTCTTCCATCGACCGTCAGATTTTGCGCGTGGAACAGGAGCTGGCGATGCCGCTCTTCGAGCGCCACCCCACCGGGCTGCGGCTGACCGCCGCCGGGGAGCTACTCCTGCACGCGGCCAATAACTGGAAAAAGGACTTTACCCGAGTCTGCGAACAGCTGGATGACCTGCGCGGGTTGCGGCGGGGGCATGTGCGCATCGCTACCATCGATGCCATTAACCGGCATTTTTTTTCGACGATGCTCAAAGAGGTGCATAAACATTATCCCAACATTTCTTTTACATTGACCACCATCAACAATATCCACATTCAGCAGGCGCTGATCTCTGGCGAGGCGGATTTCGGTATCATGCTCAATCCCCAGACCTCCCGCGAACTGCAGGTGCGGGCGTTTGCCGAGATGAATATGGGTATCGTGGTGCCGACCGGCCATCCGCTGGCCAGCCGCAGCGCGGTGCGCTTTAGTCAGTGCATCGACTACCCGTTTATCCTGCCGTCCGCCCCGTTGATGATCAGCGAGCCGGTGGAGGCGCTGGTGAACATCAGCGGCAACGAGGTGAAGGAGGTGGCGGTGTCGAATAACATTCACATGATCCGCACCCTGATCAAAGAGCAGATGGGCATCGGCATCCTGTGCCGGCTGGATATTCTCGATGAGATCGAGTCAGGCCAGCTGGCGTTTGTACCGCTAAACGATCCGCAGCTTAAGCCTTTCACGCTGGCGCTGTGCGTCTCGCCCGCCCGCCAGCTTTCCCTCGCCGCCTCGATGATGTTGAACCAGCTGGAGATGCTCTTCAGTCAGTTGTGAGCGACCGGGCAGGCACTAAAATCATTCATTAATGCACCATGATGGTGCGTTTTTGGTGTGCATGAATCAAAGGTTGCATACCCGTGGGCGGCGGCGCAGGCGATTTCTCGCGGCCGCTCGTGGGCGATCAAATCTGGCATTGTTTTTGTATAGCTGAGTGTGAGTAGAAGCGGTCAGTACGGGTTATCCATACGGGACATTGCTCAGTCACCATGTCGCGGTTCAATGTTGACCGGGATGGGAGGCTGAGCCGTGGTTTGCTCGCCCCTCTCCCGGCATGAAGAGGAGAGGGATAATGAAAAGTCGTGCACGCCTTCCCCGGGGCTTTCGCTGGCTGGGCCTGATGGCTCTCGGCGGTGTCTCGCTGGCCGTTCAGGCCGAGGAGAAAATCGTTCTGCTGACCTCCTGGTACGCTCAGGCTGAGCAGGGGGGTTATTATCAGGCCCAGGCCACTGGGCTGTACAAAAAATATGGTCTCGACGTCGAGATCCGCTCCGGTGGCCCCCAGGTCAACGGCATGCAGTTGCTGTTGTCGAAGCGGGCCGATGTGATCATCGGTTACGACCTGCAGCTGCTGGAAGGCATTCAGCGCGGCTTCCAGGCGAAAGCCATTGCCGCGCCCTTTCAGTACGATCCCCAGGGGCTGCTGACCCACGCCGATGTCACCTCCCTGCAGGGGCTGAAAGACAAAACGCTTCTGGTCTCCAGCTCCGGTCAGGCGACGTGGTGGCCGTGGCTCAAGGCGCAATACCAGCTGAGCGACGCGCAGGTTCGCCCCTATACCTTCAATATTCAACCCTTTGTCGTCGATGACGCTGTCGCCCAGCAGGCCTATGTCAGCTCCGAGGTGTTCCAGGTGCAGAAGGCCGGGGTGAAGGCGAACTTCTTCCTCTTTTCCGAACACGGCTATCCCCCCTACGGCGGCATTCTCATCGCCCGCCCGGATACGATTGCCGAGCGTAAAGCGGCGATGGCGAAGTTTGTGCGCGCCTCAATGGAGGGCTGGGTGAGCTATCTCAAGGATCCGGCGCCGGGAAATGCGCTGATTAAGCAGGACAATCCGAAAATGACCGACGATCTGCTCGCCTGGGGCGTGACCCAGATCCGTGAGCATCACCTGATCGACGGCGGGGATGCCGCCAGCCAGGGCTGGGGCACGATGACCGACGCGCGCTGGCAGAAGACCCGCGATTTTATGGTCAGCGCCGGTCTGCTGGCGGCGGCCACCGACTGGAAACAGGCCTACACCACCGAATTTGTTCAGGCCATGCAGGTTAAACCCTGAGGAGCGACGCCATGTCATTAATGATTAAAAATGCCCATGCCATCCTCAGCGGTCTGCCCGGAGAGGCGGCGCGGCTGGCCGGGCCGGATATTCGCATCCGCGACGGCAAGATTGCCGCCATCGGCAGCCTGACGCCGCTGCCGGAAGAGCGACAGATCGATGCCCGCGACTGCGTGATCTATCCGGCATGGGTGAACACGCACCACCACCTTTTTCAGTCGCTGCTGAAGGGCGAGCCGCAGGGGCTGAACCAGAGCCTGACGGCCTGGCTGAGCGCCACGCCGTACCGCTTTCGCGCGGCTTTCGATGAACATACCTTTCGTCTGGCGGTGCGCATCGGCCTGGTGGAGCTTCTGCGCTCGGGCTGCGCCAGCGTGGCGGATCACAACTACCTTTACTGGCCGGATATGCCTTTCGATACCTCGGAGATTGTCTTCAGCGAAGGGGAAGCGCTGGGGATGCGCATCGTTCTGTGCCGGGGTGGGGCGACCCAGGGTCGGGCGGTGGAACAGGATCTGCCTGTGGCGCTGCGTCCGGAAACCTTCGACGGCTATATGGCGGATATCGAACGGCTGGTCAGCCGCTATCACGACCCCCGGCCCGATTCTCTGCGCCGGGTGGTGATGGCGCCCACTACCGTCTTGCACTCCGCGCCGGGCGCCCAGCTGCGGGAGATGGCGAAGCTGGCCCGCCAGCTGGGGATCCGGTTGCACAGCCATTTATCGGAAACCGTCGATTATCTCGACGCCGCGCGGCAGAAATTCGCCATGACGCCGGTTCAGTTCTGCGCGGAACACGACTGGCTGGGAAATGACGTGTGGTTTGCCCATCTGGTGAAGCTGCTGCCGGAGGAGATTGCCCTGCTGGGCCGTACCGGAACCGGCATCGCCCACTGCCCGCAAAGCAACGGCCGGCTGGGCAGCGGCATCGCCGATCTGCTGGCGCTGGAGCAGGCCGGGGTCCCGGTCTCGCTGGGGGTGGACGGCGCTGCCTCCAATGAAGCGGCGGATATGCAAAGCGAAGCCCATGCCGCATGGCTGCTGCAACGCGCGCGCAAGGGGATGCTGGCGCAGCCGCGCTACGCCGGGGGCACCTTCGAGGGTGGGGCCGATGCGGCCACGGTGGAGGATGTGGTGCGCTGGGGCAGCGCCGGCGGCGCGCAGATCCTTGGCTTAGCGCAGACCGGCACCCTGCAGGTCGGGATGCAGGCGGACCTCGCCATTTACCGGCTGGACGATCCGCGCTACTTCGGCCTGCACGATATGGCCATTGGGCCGGTGGCCTGCGGTGGGCGCGCCGCGCTGAAGGCGCTGCTGCTCAATGGCCGCCCCATCGTGGAAGACGACGCCATTCCCGGTCTCGACCTTGACGCGATGCGCCACGACGCGCTGGCGGCCGTCCGTACCCTCCAACAGCGCGCCGCTGTTTAACTGATAACAGGATAATGACGATGAACGCAACCACCCAGAATCAACGCTACGCCTTACAGGAACTGGAAAAAGAGGCGCTGATGGGCGCCCAGGGCGAAGAGACCTTCGCCCGCGAAGTGCGCTGTATCGACCTGTCGAACTTTGCCGAAAGAAAAAATGACATTGCCGAACAACTGTGGGAGGCGGCGGTGGAGATCGGCTTCTTCCAGGTCAGCCATCACGGTATTCCGCTGGCGGATATCCGTCAGGCGTTCAGCATGACCGAGGCGTTTTTCGACCTGCCCGACGAGGTGAAGCGCCAGTATCCGCTGGCCGGCAACGCCGGCTGGGAGAGCAAAGCGCAGGTTCGGCCATCGACCCGCACGCCGGATCAAAAAGAGTCGTATCAGATAACGCGGCCGCTGATGGCCGGGCGCTGGCCCAGCGATCGGGAGTTGCCAGCATTTCAGCAGACGATGCTCGGGTTTGAATCGCAGTGCTGGCAGCTGGGGATGAAGATCCTCTCCTGCTTTGCTTTGAAGCTTGGTTTTCCGGAATCGTTTTTCACCACCGCGCACGATCCGCAGCGAGACACCTACCAGAGCACCTTGCGTATGCTGCATTACTATGCAACTGAGCAGTCGCAGCAGGGGATGTGGCGGGCCGGCGCGCACACCGATTTTGACTGTCTGACGCTGCTGTTCCAGCGCCCCGGCCAGGGCGGCCTGCAGGTTTGTCCCGGTAAAGACCGCGAAAGCCAGCAGTGGACCAGCATTGAGCCGCGCGAGGAGGTGATCACCTGTAATATCGGCGATATGCTGATGCGCTGGAGCGACGACCAGCTGCCGTCTAACTTCCACCGGGTGAGAAATCCGCTGCCCCACGAATATCAGGGGCCGCGCTACAGCCTGGCGTTTTTCTGCCAGGCCAATAAAGATGTCGAGATCCTCGGGCCGCAGAGAAAGTACCCGCCCATCAGCGCCGAGGATTATCTGCAGCAGCGGATCCAGGCCAATTTTGCCAAAGGGTAAACGTACCGGCGCGGGTCACTGCTGTTCAGGAGCGGCATGACCACGCGCCACGACCACCTTTTCCCGGCCGAGTACAGTAGCGAGATGGTCGGGCAGGGGCTGGTCAGTAATTAAACGGCTGATGCCCGACCAGCCCGCGTAGTGGTAGGGATAGGTGAGGTCGAACTTCGAGTGGTCGGCGACGACAATGCTCTTCGCGGCGCGCTGGATCATCGCCCGGTAAACCGTTCCACTGTCGATTAACGCCTCGCTTGGCCCATCGGCGGCGATACCGCTGGCCCCCAGTAACGTATAGTCCGCCGTGAACTGGCTGAGGAACTGAAGCGTCTGCGCACCGGTCATTGCCCCTTCGGTAGCGCAGTACTCCCCGGGAGCGACGATCACCCGGATGGTTGGATTCATCGACAGCACCGTTGCGACGCCGAAGGCGTGGGTGATGACCGTGATATCCCGCAGCTCGCTGGCCATCCGGCGGGCAACATGTACCGTGGTGGCGCCGGAGCCGATCATGAATATTTTGCCCTCGCGCATACAATGGACGGCATCCCGGGCGATGCGCTCGCGCTCTTCGGTAAACAGCTGGTGGCGCTCCGTGACCGTCGGTTCACTGTTCATGGCCCGCACCGCACCGCCGTAAGTTCGGTTCAGTACGCCCCGGCGGGTCAGTTCGTCGAGATCGCGACGGATGGTTTCGGTAGAGACACCGTGGGTGCGCGCCATATCCCCAATCCGCAGGGTCGGGGTCTCAGCCAGTTCGCGCAGGATCTGTTGCTGACGGTCTTCTTTTCTCTTCGACATGAACGCTGGTTACTCTCCCTGAAGTCGCTGATGCCGTTAATATACCTGCACGCCGAGGGCAAACAAACTGGATGTTTGCCCTGTCGGTTAGACTATCCGTTCAGGCGGCCCATGACTTTCGCCAGCCGTTCGAGGAAGAAATCTGCATCATCGCGACTGAAGCACAGCGGCGGACGGATCTTCAGGCTGTTGCCAAAGCGACCGGCCGCGCCAATCAGCACGCCCTCAAGCTTCAGGTGATAGATAACGCGACTCGTCAGCTGCGGATCCGGCTCTCCGCTGTCTGGCCGGGCAAACTCGATGGCGTTGAACAGTCCGGCGCCGCGAATGTCGGCGATGGCCGGGAAATCCTGGGCCAGCTGGCGCAGTCCGGCACTCAGATAGTCCCCGTTGCGCTGGGCGTTGGTCATCAGGGCCTCCTGTTCAATCACCTCCAGTACCGCGAGGCCCACGGCGGCAGCCACCGGGTTACCGCCAAAGGTGTTGAAGTACTCGGTCTTTTCGCTGAACGCCTGCAGAATAGCCGGACGCGTGATCACCGCGGCCATGGGAAAACCGTTCCCCATTGGCTTGCCGAGCGTGACGATATCCGGTTGCACACTGTGACGCTGGAAGCCCCAGAAATGAGAGCCTGTCCGACCAAAGCCCGGCTGGACTTCATCGGCGATAAACAGTCCGCCCCGGGCCTGTACGCGGGCTACCGCCTGGGCCAGAAATCCCGGCGGATCGGCGAAAACGCCGTCGCTGGAAAAAATGGTATCCACCAGTAGCGCCGCGCAGCCGTAGCCCCGCTCATCCAGCTCGTCCATGGCGCGCTCAACGTCGGCGGCGAAGAGGTCAGACAGCGTCTGGCCCGCTGACAGCCTGCGCAGGTCAGGGGCGGGAATGGTATGTACCCACGGAGGCAGGAGGGCCTCTTTGTGCCCGGAGGGAGAGACCTCCATCACCGCCGTTGTATTGCCGTGATAGGCACTCTCGGTGACGATGATCCCCTCCCGACCACTGATAAAGCGGGCCATCCGCAGGGCGATGTCGTTGCTCTCGCTGCCGGTGCAGGTAAATATCACATTCGACAGCCCGGCGGGGAACGTCGCCAGCAGGCTGTCCGCGTACTGCTCCAGTACCGGGAACAGATAGCGGGTGTTGGTGTTCAGTAACCCGGCCTGGCGCACCATCGCCTGGGTGATATGCGGATGACAATGCCCCACGCCCGGCACGTTGTTATACATATCCAGATAACGGTTGCCGGCGGAGTCCTCCATCCAGGCTCCGGAGGCCGACGCCATGACGATCGGTTGTGGATAAAACAGCACCGAACCGGTCCCCTGGGTGGCGTGGCGACGGGCAATTTGTCGGCTCAGGTTTTCGTCGGCCACGCCGGTCAGCGCGTCAAAACGGTTCAGTTGAAGAATGGGGGTTTTATTGTTCATCAGCAGGTTCCTTGCAGTTAACGGTAGCGCTAAGCGGTGACGCCTGGGGGAGAAACGCCTGGGCCAGGCGTACGGTGATGGCGCCCCATTGCGGGCTGTAGCGACGGGCGGTGGCTGTCTCACTATGGCTGGCCAGCCAGGCCGTCAGCTGTAAGCGGCGCAGCATCACCAGCACCGGAAGCATCACTTCGTCCTGCTGACTGAAGGGACGGACGCTACGGTAGCCCGCAAGCCACGCAGCGCGGTAGTCCGCAAGGGCCGGGTCGTCTTCAATAAAACTGACGGCGGTGGCAAAATCCCAGCCAAACCAGCAGATGCCGCAGTCGTCAAAATCAATAACCGTCAGCGAATTATCATTCACCAGCAGGTTGGCCAGCCGCATGTCGCAGTGCACCAGCCCATAGCGGTCGGCGCCCTGTCCGTACGCTTCCAGTCTGGCGACCACTGTGGCCTCCACCGCCTCCAGCAGCGTAATATCGTCGGCGCTCAGTTGCGTCATCTTCCTCCAGTCGCCCCACCAGGCATGACGTCCGATAATCGTCTCGGTGTTCCACACCTTGCGATGAAAACCCTCGGGTTTTACCCAGCCTTCGCTGTGCCTGTGCAGTTCTCCCGCAACCCGTCCCAGGGCATGGTACCAGCCGGTGAGATGGCTACCGGTATCAGGTTCGCTGCCCGCAACAAAGGTGAATCCCACGACGTGGGTGACCGTTTCGCCGTCGACGAGGCTGGCGATACAGGTCCCATCATCCAGTACAAGCGGTACGGCGATGTTGATATCTCCCCGGGCATGCAGGGCGTTTAGCCACATCAGCTCAGAATGGATCTCCACCGCTGAGCTGTAGTTTGGGCGATGCACTCGCAGCACGATCTTTCTCTGCGTCATCTTATCGCTGACCAGAAACGTGGCATTTTCTGAAACCGTCAGCAGGCCAATCTCTGCGCCTTCGCTGAGGCCCCAGCGGGGCAGGAGCGGCCGCAGCTTCAGGGTAAGTGTTGTTAAATACTCGTCGTTAAACATGCTGTCCTCAATTTGAAATGACACTCTTAACACATTTTTATGTTGTGATTGCGGGATTTGCAAGATGTGTGAGGTTTTTTTGTTTCCTGTTGCGCTTCAATTATGCTTTTTGTTTATTAATTATTTTAATTACAGTAAGTTAGTTTGATTTAGCTGGCTGGATTAAGCCGGTTGCACCATAACGGAACGTATAATGTGTGTTTTTCTCATTCAGGCGTAATCAAAGCGTGATATTTCTTATTAATTAATTGATGTATATAAATAAATTAATCTGTCTATTGCACCAGTCTTGTGCCCAATCATAGCGCATTATTTTTATGCTGAAATCTCACATTAAAATGTTGAACATTCAACATTTACGTGATTATTCTTTTCCTGCCAGCGACGGAGATCGCTGCACGGCCAGGCCAAACGGATGGGATCGCAGAACTTTCACAGACGGGGAAAAATGATGTCAGATTTTATGAACAAACATGTGCTGGTGACCGGCGGGAGTAGTGGGATCGGTCTTGGCATTGCACTCGGCTTTGCCCGCGCCGGGGCGAAGGTGACCATTACCGCCCGCACACCATCGCGTATCGATAGCGCGATCGGCCAGGCGGCGGAGCAGGGATTAACGCTACGTGGTCTGACCTGCAACGTCAGTCATGCCGAAGAGGTAAAAGCCTGTGTGGCAGAAGCCGCACAGCAGTGGGGTGGTCTGGATATTGTCTGCTGCAACGCGGGGATTTTTCCTTCGGCGCCGCTGGCAGACATGAGCGAACAGCAGTGGGATGAGGTGCAGGCGATCAACAGTAAAGGGACTTTTTTAACTGTTCAGGCGGCGCTGCCATGGCTGAAACGTGCAGAGTATGGTCGCATCATCCTCACCTCTTCGATTACCGGGCCGGTAACGGGCTATCCGGGCTGGGCTCACTATGCCGCCAGCAAAGCGGCCCAGCTGGGTTTTATGCGTAGCGCGGCGTTGGAACTGGCCGGCGACAACATTACCGTCAATGCCGTCCTGCCGGGGAATATCGTCACGGAAGGGCTGAGGGATATGGGCGAGGACTATATCGCCGGGATGGCCAGCGCCGTGCCGCTCAAACGCCTCGGAACGGTGGAAGATATTGCTGCGGCAGCGCTGTTCTTCGCCTCCCGTCAGGCTGGCTACATCACCGGCCAGTCGCTAATTGTTGACGGTGGGCAGATCCTGCCTGAATCCGCCGCGTGCCTGAACTGAACGGAGCGTTCATCATGAGCAATGAAATTCTTGCCAATCCCGCGCCAGCGGCGGAAAAACATGTTGTGCAGCGGCTGCGGCCAAATGCGGTAGGCCTTGGCGGGGTGCTGTTTATGACTATCGCCACGGCAGCGCCGATCACTGCGATGCTGGGCAATGTGCCGATCGCGGTGGGTAGTGGTAATGGTCAGTTTGCGCCCGCGGGGTTTATGGTCGCCACCCTTATCCTTGCCCTGTTTGCCATCGGCTATGCGCAGATGGCCAGGTTTATTACCGCTACCGGCGCATTTTATGGCTTTATTTCGCACGGCCTTGGGCGGATCGTTGGCATGGCGTCAGGAGTGACGGTGACCATGACCTACATTGTCTTTGAGGCTGCGCTGGTCGGGATCTTCGCCTTTTTCTGTGAGGATTTAATCAATACGGTCTTCAGCGTACATATCCCCTGGCTCATCTTCGCCTTCGCCATGCTAATGACTACCGGAGTGCTGAGCTATTTCGATATTTCGCTCACTTCCCGGGTGCTCGGCCTGTGCCTGGTACTGGAAATATTGATCCTCACCGCCGTCGCGGTGGCGGTGCTGATCCATGGCGGAGGGCCACAGGGTTTTGTCCCCGAGTCGATCAACCCTCTGAACGCCTTTACCCCGGCGAAAGGGGTGGTCGGCGCCAGTGCCGGAATTGGATTATTCTTCGCCTTCTGGTCATGGGTGGGCTTTGAGTCATCGGCAATGTACGGTGAAGAGTCGAAGAACCCGAAAAAGATCATTCCCCTGGCTACCCTGCTGGGCGTGATTGGTATCGGCGTGTTCTACGTGTTCATTTCGTGGATGGCGATTGCCGGAACGGGACCGGAGCAGGCTATTGCCCTTGCGCAGGATCCTAACCGCGCAGGAGAGATTTTCTACGGTCCGGCTCGCCAGTATCTGGGGGAGTGGGCGGTCGGGGTGTTTAAGCTGCTGGTGATCACTGGCTCTTTTGCCTGCGGGATGGCGTTTCATAACTGCGCGGCGCGCTATCTCTACGCGCTCGGGCGGGAAAATCTGTTTCCGTTTGCCGGGCGCACGTTGGGTCGTTCACACTCGCGCCACGGCTCCCCCCATGTTGCCTCTACGGTGCAGACCGTTATCGCCACGCTGATTGTGTTGCTGTTCTTTATCACCGGTAAAGATCCTTACGCGGATATTTACACCCTGCTGGCGCTGTTGGGTACGATGGGCATTATGATTGTCCAGGCGCTTTGCGCCTTTGCGGTGATCGTTTACTTCCACGGCAATAAAGAAAATATTGGCAAAGGACACTGGTTTAAAACAGGCGTTGCGCCGTTGCTTGGGGGGATGGGGATGATCTATATCGTCTACCTGTTATTCAAAAATATGGCGTTTGCCGCGGGCGCTGCCGCCAGCTCCTCCTTTTATCATGCCATTCCGTGGATCGTGTTGGCCTGCTTCTGCTTTGGCGCCGCCATCGCGGTCTGGTTTTACCTCTTTGATGCGCAAAAGTACCGGGTTATAGGACGCATTGTACTGACGGATGATTGATGATGCGCACCTGCCGCCGGCTTTCGCTGGCCGGGCGGCAGGATATCCGGCGCAGGGCTTTTCAGAGGGGAGGGGGCGCCGATGCGGGTGACAAAGGTATCTCTGCCGCAGCCATAAAATCGATAAAACAGCGTATTCTCGGTGACAGGTAGCGGCTGGCGGGCCACAGGACCGAGAAATGCCCATCCTTGACGCAACAGCCGGGCAACACCTCCTGCAGTTGTCCCTCATCCATGGCCTCGCGCACGACAAAATCAGGCACATAAGCGATGCCCATCCCCGCCGCGCTTAAGCGAATGGCGGCCTCAATGTTATTGACCGTTACAACGGCAGCGGCCCTGAAATCTCCCGTCAGCCGCATATTGCGCAGTTCCCAGGGCTGGATCAGCCCCGTCGCGGGGAAGCGGAAAAAAATGCACTTGTGCGCCGCCAATTCCTTTGGCGAGTCGGGGGGCCCGTATTCCGCCAGATAGGCCGGGCTGGCGCAGAGCACAAAACGAAAGCCCCCCAGCTTTCTGGCGATCAAGCGGGAGTCCGCTAATTCACCGCTACGGATAGCAACATCAAATCCTTCATCGATCAGATTGACCAGCCGGTCACTAAAGTCGAGATCCAGTTCAACCTGCGGATAAAGACGGGTAAAGGCGGTGAGGGCGGGGAGCAACAGGCGGTAGCCAATGACGGGCAGTGAAATCCTCAGTTTGCCGGTGGGCTGTGAGAGACTGCTGGTCAGCTCTGACTCGGCCTCCTGGATCTGCTCCAGGATACTCTGGCAGCGCGTCAGAAATGCGGCCCCCTCCGCCGTCAGGCTGACGTTTCTGGTGCTGCGGTTGAACAGCCGGACCCCCAGTTTATGCTCAAGCCGGGCGACATTCTTACCCACCGCCGAGGCAGATATGCCCAGCAGCCTGGCGGCCTGAACAAAGCTTAGCGTTTCGGCGGTACGGACAAAGGACGTCAGCGAGGTGAGGCTGTCCATTGATTATAAACCTTATGTCTCTTAAGAAGATATTTTCAGTCTATTTATCGGCAATAACATCCGCAATAGGATGGCGACAGTTTATTCATTCCTTGCCGACTGATGAGGGCCGCCCGATGTTACTCACCGCCAGAACACCTTCCCGATACGCCAGCGCCCTGGCCGCGCTTTCTGTCTTTATGGCGGCCTTGCTGCTGCCGTTAAGTTTTACCGGCGGCGTCATGACCACCCCCGCGATACAGCAGTCGCTGGGCGGCTCTCCCGCTGCGCTGTCGTGGCTGACCAATGGCTTTATGTTGACCTTCGGCAGCTTTTTGCTGGCCGCAGGGGTGACGGCGGATGCCATCGACAGAAAACGTATTTTTATCGCCGGCGCCGCGCTGTTTTGCCTGAGCAGCCTGCTGTTTTGCCTGACGCACAATCTCTTGCTGTCAGGCGTGTTGAGGGCTCTGCAGGGCCTGGCCGCGGCGATGATTTTAGCCAGCGGCAGTGCGGCGCTGGCCCAGCTGTATGATGGCGCTCAGCGGACGCGGGCATTCAGCATCCTGGGCACGGTGTTCGGCGCCGGCCTGGCGTTTGGCCCGCTGCTGATCGGCTTCATGACCGACGCGGTGGGTTGGCGCGGCGTATACGCCCTGTTTGCGCTGCTCTCGGCGATAGTTCTGCTTATCGGACTGGCGTATCTGCCCGCGGCAGAAAAAAGCGAGCCGCGGACACCCGACAACCTCGGCTTACTCCTGTTTACGCTGGCCCTGATGCTGTTTACTGCATCGCTCATGGTCATTCCGGCCCGCGGTTTTTTATCCCTGACCACGCTGGCCTTGCTCATCGCGTCGGGGGGGCTGTTCGTGGCGTTTGTCGTGCGCTGCCGGAGGGTGAACAACCCGGTGCTGGACATCTCCCTGCTGCGTCATCCGCGTTTTGTCGGCGTACTGTTGCTGCCTGTCGCCACCTGCTGTTGCTACGTTGTCCTGCTGATTATTGTTCCCCTGCATTTTATGGGCGGAGAGGGGATGAGTGAGCCGCAGAGCGCACTGTATCTGATGGCGCTGACCACGCCGATGCTGGTTTTCCCATCCGTTGCGGCCCTGCTCACCCGCTGGTTTTCACCGGGGCACGTGTCCACGGCGGGACTGATGATGGCCTCCGTCGGGTTGCTGTTGCTGGGGAACGCTTTTCACAGCCACCATCTCCCGCAGCTGGTGCTGGCGCTGATCCTCTGTGGAGCTGGGGCGGCGTTTCCCTGGGGGCTGATGGACGGCCTGGCGATTTCCGCTGTGCCGATGGCGAAAGCCGGTATGGCGGCAGGCCTGTTCAATACCGTTCGCGTTGCCGGCGAGGGGATCGCCCTGGCGGTCGTTTCAGCGATATTAACGGCAAGCAATACCCTGACGCTGCAGAGTCGCGTTCACGGGTATGCCCCCGAGGTGATTGACCGCGCCGCAGGCTGGCTGGGGGCTGGCAATATGCCGCAGGCGGCTGCGCTTTTGCCTGACTTTTCCCTCCGGGCGCTGCGCGAGAGCTATGACTCTGCTTATACGCTACTGTTTAGCGGGCTGGCGGTCGTCACCCTGGTGTGCGCCCTGATGGTCTGGCGGACGCTATGCCGGAAGGCGGGCGCTATCCAAACCCGCGACAGTGGATCCTGAACCCCTTGATAGCGCGGTGGCGTCACGCTTCCCGGGCTGCTCAGCGAACCTGAACTGTCATTGTTTCACTGGCGGAACTATGCTGATTAGAGCGGCCACATGCGCCGCCCCGGCCGCGGAAACAGTGACTCACAGGTGGCGGTATGGCGATTGATCCGGAACTGATTTACATCGAGATCCTGGAAACGGTGCTGACGGCCACCCTGGATCCCGATTTGTGGAAATCGGCATTGCAGAAACTGGCGTTACTGACCGGCCATCAGTACGCGGCATTTCTGTTTTACGACAAAGGCAATGCCCATCTGTTGACTGATTCACTCCTGCTCGAGGAGAAGGTCTTTACCGCCTATCGCGATGTATTTCTGGCTATCGATCCCGCCGAAAAAATATTGACCGCGTTACCGGTCGGGCAAATATATCGGGACCGGGAATATTTAGGCGATAAGTTTATTGCCGGCAGCGTCTATTACAATGAATTTCATCACCCCAACGACCTGAATCATCTCACCAGCGTCAAGCTGTGCACCATCAATGGCTATGCCACCTATCTGTCACTGATGACGGCCAATACGGCGGCTTATCCGCAGCCGGTGCAGTTTGAACTGTTCAGGCGCCTGATCCCGGCGTTAAAAACCGCCTGCCAGCTTCACGCCCGCTTTGAACAGCTGCGGGACACCATAAAATACCAGAGCGCGGTGATGGACAACGGGATCTACCCGGTATGGCTGGTGGATCATGGCGGTAAAATTCTCTACGCCAGCGCGCATGCCGAACGCTACCTGCGCGCCAACGCCCGCCTCTCCTGGTATAGCGGGGGCGATACGCTGCGCCTCGATACCGACAGTAAAAAGCTGAAACGCGCCATCGAGCAGGCCACCCGGACGGCAGAGCCGCCGAAGGCAGGGCTGTGCTATACCGCCGGGCGTCAGCCGAAACCGATCCTCGTGATCCCGGCGGCCCGCCTTGCCGGGGTCGCCTGCGTGATTATTCCCGAGCCGTTTCTCACCGGCAGCGCCTTGATGGAGCTGTTTAACGTCAAGCCCGCCGAGAATGCGGTGGCGGAGCTGCTGGTGCGGGGCATGACCCCGGATGAATGCGCCTTACATCTGGGCGTATCCATCGCCACCATCAGAACCCACCTCAGCGCCCTGTACCGGAAAACCCATACTCGTCATCAGGCAGAACTTCTGCTGATCCTCCGCGCGATTCACGGCTGATGGTTTCGCATCCTCAGGAATGATGGTCGCGCAGGAAAACCGTCAGCACCTCTTTCGGCGGCACACCGCCGCATTCGCCAATCATCCAGCCCACCGCCCCACGGTGATAGGCGCCGTGAAAGAGCATGTGGTTCAGCATCTCCATCGCGGTCATATTGCCGTCACCGCCGTCGACAAATTTGAAGGCGATACGTTCGTGGAAATCGGCGGGGGTCATGGCGCTGACGTACTGAATGTATTCGTCCGTACAAGCGGTCATGGCCGTTTCCAGCGCATCAACGGTTGGCGTCTCGGGGGTATTCAGCGCGGTGTAACCGTGCGGCCTGCCGCGCAGGTTCGCCCGGAAAATCATGTCAACGACATGGATATGGTTCATCAGCCTGATGGTCAGGTGACGTTTTTCGCCATATACCGTACCGTCAATTGCGCGGATCGCCTGTAAGGTGGCAAGGTCAATCCAGCGCTTGTATTTCAACAGCGTCACTACTGTGTCTTTGTCCATAGTCTGTCCCGGGTTGGTTGAGCCATTATCTTAGCGATTATGCCAGTGAGTTGTCATTCTCCAGCGCCAGGCACAAAAAAGCCTCGCCGGGGCGAGGCTTTTCAATAAGCTGGTGATTTAGTCAAACACACCGTTAATCACGGCGGTCACGATGGCAGTGCTCAGGGCGACCAGCACCAGGTCATCGCCGACCGCGCGCCATTCATAGCCTGGATAATAGGGCAGGTCGTTAATCATGGAAGCCGGCAGGGTCTTTTTCGCGATACCCGGAGGGAGCTGTTTGCCGCGGGCAACATTTTTGGCGATACCCGGAGGCAGCGCCTGATAGCCGACCAGACCGTAGTTCACGGCAAGGGAGCGCGCCCGTGAGAAGCTAATATCGCTGTCGACGTGGTCGGGTTTACCATAGTTTTTGCGGTTGCCATGCTCGTCAGCAGACTGACCTTTATTCTGGCCTTTATTACCATGGTCGCCATTATTGCCATGATTGCCGCTATTGCCATGGTTACCACTGTTCCCGTGATTACCACCGCCATTACCGTTGCCATTACCCGGGTTGGCATACGCCGGCGCGGCCATGACGGCAAGAGAAATAACCGCCGCCAGTGCTGTTTTGAGAGTGCGACGCTTAAGCATGATGTTGTTTCCTTAATGGGGTGTACACGCTTAAAACATAAGAGAAAGCTATACCCCTGGCAATCTCATCATTTCTTATTTTTTGCCGGTTTTTAATCACCGGCGGGAAAGATAAAGGGAAAGGGATAGCGGGGCGCGGACAGGCAATTCCATTGCTGCGTTTTGACAGACGGGCGACCGCGCCCCGCTAAATGTGTTGCCGACAGGATCGCTCCCGGGCGTAGAGAAAAAAATGCCCGAAGCCATCGGGCAAAAATGAATAAAAATATTACGCTTCATTCATAACGCGTCTCACAAGACGGGGCGGATAGTAAATCCTGGCGCTGCCGTGCACAATCGGACGGTTGTTTAGAAATAAATAACCCCATCGACTGTGCTCAGGACGCGACCCCATGGCAGGCGACCCGATGGCCCGGGGCCACCTCGCGCAGCGCCGGAGCTTCTCTCCTGCACCGCTCGCTGACCTGCGGGCAGCGGGATGAAAAGCGGCAGCCGGGGGGCGGATTGGCCGGATCCGGGATCTCACCTTGCATCAGCGCCTGCGGTTCACTGTGCGGATCGAGGGTGGGCACCGCGGCCAGCAGGGCGCGGGTATAGGGATGGAGGGGGCGGCTGAACAGCGCATCGCGGCTGGCGCTTTCCACCAGCTGTCCCAGATACATCACCGCCACATCATCACATAAATGTTCCACCACCCCGAGGTCGTGGGAGATAAACAGGAACGTGACGCCGCGCTCGTCGCGCAGGTCGGAAAACAAATTGATGATCTGCGCCTGAATCGACACATCAAGGGCCGAGATGGGCTCATCGGCGACGATAAAATCCGGATTGAGGATCAGCGCCCGGGCAATACCGATCCGCTGGCGCTGGCCGCCGGAGAACTGATGCGGGAAGCGGGCATAGTGCTCCGGCGCCAGGCCACAGATCTTCATCACGGCGATCACCCGGTCATACAGCTCATCGCGGGTGCACAGCTTGTGCTGCAGCATGGCTTCGCCAATCGCGTCGCCAATACGCAGCCGCGGGTTCAGCGAGCTGTAGGGGTCCTGAAACACCAGCTGCATTCTGGGCCGGATGGCGCGCAGGGCAGGGGCGGTCAGGTCGGCCAGCTCCTGACCGTGAAATTTCACGCTGCCAGCACTCTTCTCATACAGGCCAAGCAGGGTCCGGCCGACGGTGGTTTTACCACTGCCGGACTCGCCCACCAGGCCAAAAATGGTGCCCGGACGGATGTTAAAGCTGACGCCGTCCACCGCGCGAAGCTCGCCGGTCTGCTGGCCAAACAGGCCGTCGCGCAGCGGAAAATATTTTTTCAATCCATCAACTTCAATAACATAGCGTTCGCTCATGCTGTCGCCTCCGCAAATTCGCTGTAAAAGCAGGCGGCCCGCTGGCGCTCGCCGAGCAGCGGCGGAATCGCCTCCCGGCAGCGCGCCGTCGCCCGCTCGCAGCGC
>OGES01000472.1_pt1 | contig 40538 bp, 39 predicted proteins | sample 1570711 | NCBI WGS metagenome assembly OGES01 (sample SAMEA2582133, study PRJEB24529) | metagenome | biome: Human gut stool | place: China | collected 2011 | reverse complement strand
CTCACGGCGTACCAAAAGTCCTCGAAATCGTCTGATTTCGAGGACTTTTGCTTTTTATAAGTTGCTATTTTCGGATGTTGCTTTTTCCTGACCCAAACGCTGACCCCAACGGGAGCGGGTAGCGGAAAGCATTAGACAGCACGGGATAGGATATTGCCCATCGTTTGCGCCGCTTTGAGTTGGGCGTCGGTGGTGACGTGGGCGTAGGTGTCCAGCGTGAACCCTGCTGAGTAGTGGCCCAGCATACTGCTGACGGTCTTGATGTCCACGCCGTTTTGCAGCGCCATGGTTGCGAAGGTGTGGCGGAGGTCGTGAAAGCGGATGCGGGGCAGACCAGCCCGTTTCAGCACCCGCTGGAGCATATGCAACACGCTGTCCGGTGACATGGGGCCTCCGGTGGGTGATGGGAATACCCATTCGCTGTTCCCAACTTTGCATTTCTGCATTTTCAGAACATCTATCGCGTCTGCCGACAGGGGCAGTGTGCGGTAGGCGTTTTTTGTTTTCAGCGGAGCCTCGACCACTTTGCCGTTCTGCCGGGAAATGGCCCGCTGCACCTTGACCGTGTTGTGTTCGAGGTCTATGTCCGTCCACTTCAGCCCCAACAGTTCGCCGCGCCGAAGTCCGGTGGCGAGGTCGAGGTAGTAGAGCTCGTACACGCCGCTGTCTTTAGCCTCTTGGAAGAATGTGCTGAGTTGATCCGAGGTCAGCGTTTTCATCTCTTTGTGTTCGACTTTCGGCAACGCGCAGCCCTGTGTCGGATTTTTCGTGACGAGGTGTTGCTCGATGGCGAGGTTGTACGCCGAGCCGATCATCTGGTGGATGTTCCGCACTGTTTTGGGAGCCAGACCTTTCGGCTTTTTCTTGGCCTCGATGCGGTCTACTCGCCCGCCGTCCAACAGGTGCTTGTAGAACCGTTGTAAATCCAGAGAAGTGAGATCTGCCAACGGGATGCCGCCGATCTGCGGCTTGATGTGGTTTTTCAGAAAGCCTTGCGAGGTTTTGAAGGTCGATGGACGGAGTTTCACTCTGGCGTAGTTTTCCAGCCAGACTTCCAGCCAGCTACCCACCGTGTAGGTCTTGGCCCGTCCATAGTCGATGCCGACATTTTCCTCGATGGCCTTTTTCAGTTTCTCCTTGACCTCGGCTTGCGTTTTACCCAGCACGTTCTTGATGATGGCTTTTCCGGTTTCGGGATCTCGTCCAACTGTGTACCGGCCCTCCCAGCGGCCATCCTTGCGCTTTCGGATGTTCCCCTCGCCGTTTGCTCGTCGCTTTGGCATGGTATCAGCCTCCTTTGCCAACGAACAATACCGTAACCAAGGGGACAAAGCTACTGAAAAGAGGAATCGTTATCAGAAAGTTATCATTTGAGTTTGGAGGAACTTCGCTGCCCTATCTTTGTCTATGGCGGCGCAATTTTTACGCTGCCGGGGCCGTTCTCTTTGGTTACAGCGGTGCGATTTTTGAACGGATGAAAAGTCCTTTTTATTGACTACAGCGGCTCAAAATATGCGCGATCTGCGCCGAAAATTGCTCTCACTTGGAAATCACTTTTTCGAGCGGTTGAAAACAGCAAATTTCTCAACCGCCTGCGGAACGTCCACCTTGAAAAGTCTGCCGTCACGGGCATTTTTCGTGTCTGACGTTCACCTACGACCGCGAAAACACTTCTCAAGGTGCACCTTAGACTGCGGTTTCAAAACCTCGGAAAGCCCCGCACTGCGGGGCTTTGTGGGCGAGAGGGGTCGCTTTGCGACCACCTCTCTTTATCTTGTTATATTTTCGAACGGGGATATCTCCCCACAAAACACCTTCAAAACCGGTATCAACGCCCCTTAAGGGAGCGATGATATAATATCCTCATGCGGACAGAGAATTTCCTGCTTCTATCTTTGTAGCCAAGTCTACTGCGCACAGACTGGAACCTCTGCCCTGTGGGATGTCACTTATGAGCCGGATGTCGGGGCGATGAATCGCTTTCTTCTAATCTCGCAACAGGTTGTGACCTTCAGCAGCACGAGGAATGTCCGTAATTTGAACATGAGAGGAGCCTGCACTATGTACATCGTTGGGATCGACATCGCCAAGAGGAAGCACGAGGCAGCGGTGATCGACGGAGATGGCGCCGTCATCATCAAGCCGTTTTCCTTCACCAACAACTGCTCCGGGTACAATCGGCTGCTGGCCATGCTCACCAAGGCCAAACTGCCGCTTGACGAGGTTTCCTTTGCAATGGAGGCCACCGGACACTACTGGCTCGCTCTTTTTACCAGACTTCAGAAGGAGGGCTTCCGTGTTCAGGTCATCAACCCGGTGCAGACCAACTCCATCCGCAGCTTCTATATCCGTCAGGCCAAAACAGATCCGCGGGACGCCCTGCTCATCGCGGAGGTGATCCGTTTTGGACACTTCTCCGAGTCTACCCTGCATCCCGAAAACATTTATGAGCTGCGGGAGCTGTGCCGTGGACGGCACGCCATCGTTTCCATGCAGGCGGACGTTAAGCGAAAGGTCGTTGCCCTGCTGGATCAGGTCTTTCCTGAATACGAAACAGCTTTTACCAATCTGTTTGGCGACACCTCCATGGCAATTTTGCAAACCTGCCCTACGCCAAAGGAATTATCCGAGATGCCGCTTGAAGAACTCTGCCATCTCATCGAAGTCTCCAGCCGCAAGCGCTTCCGCATGGTGAAAGCGCAGGAGCTTCAGGAGCTTGCGCGCAATTCCTTTGGCTTCGCCATGGCCGGCGACGTTTTCAGCACAATGATCCGACTCTATGCAAAGCACCTCGTTTTCTTGAAACAGCAGGTTCAAGAAATGGACCGCAAAATCGCCGAGATCATGGACACCCTGGACACACCGATCACCACCATCACCGGCATCGGCCCGACCCTTGGCGCGTACATCCTCAGCGAGATCGGAGACATCAGCCGTTTTTCCTCCGCGGCAAAGCTTGCCGCCTACGCGGGGATCGATCCAACCATGCGGCAGTCCGGTGAATACAACGGCGTCAGAAACCGTATGTCCAAACGAGGCTCGCCTTATTTGCGGCACGCCATTTGGCTGGCGGCTTCATCGGCGGTGCTCCACGATCCGGCGCTGAAGCTTTATTTTCAGAAAAAACGAGATGAAGGGAAGCCCTACATGGCGTCCGTGGGCCACGCTTGCAGGAAGATGGTCTCCATCATTTATGCTGTTATGAGAGACAACAAGGCCTACACGCCCTATATCCCAAATGAGATTTCGGCTTGACAAATTATAGCCGGTCTGTTCCACAATCGAACGGGTAAATAAGGGGCGAAAGCCTCTGGAACAGGGCATGGTCAGGAGGAAAAACACCCTCCCCAAAGGCTCATTTCTCCATCGTCGAAGCCGTATCCACACGAATTTTTCGCACATCGCCCACAAACGCCGCAACGTTCGTTTCAAGGGGCTACGGTGGGTACACACGCCACCCCAGCCCTTAAACGCGCACACAGCGGCACACAGGGCGAACGGTGCGGGGAAACGGGGAGCCGCCCTGCGCGGCACATTTGAAAGCACAAAAATCTGCGCAAAACGCTTTCAAATTCGGGACGGAGAAAAACTGCGGGAGCAGAATAACAGCCGCCAAACTGCGGCTGCCCGCCAAGGGCGGGTTGACGCAGTTCGGCGGCGCCGCGGGCCCGCAGGCACGCGCAGCCTGGACGCTGTTGTTTCCGCAGCCGTGAGTGCTTCAGCCTTGCTGTGCCTGCGTTTGTACCTACAGCTTCATCACCGGCCCCTGCTGCTGTTCCGGTTCCTCGCGGAATTGCTGCGCGTAGTCGTGGAGACTCATGCCGGTCTGCTGTTGACAGTATTCCTCCATCTTGCGCAGCAGGACATCCTGCTCTGCGGCGTTGAGCTGGTAGCTCCAGCTTTCCTCGGAACCGTCGTCCTTGCAGAGTGTCAGCTCCAGCGTGCCACAGGGCTTGCCCTGTGCGATATTGTAGTTGGCGTAGACATTGAGCCAATCATCATTTTCATCGGTCAGGACGAATGTACCGAAGGCAGCATCTACATCGAACTCCGTCTGTACATAAAAGTTGAGCTTGCCGTCCGATTCGATGATCTCGTCACCGAAAGAGAAATTTCGCGCGGAGAGATGTCCCGCCGAGGTGATCTCTTTACCGCTCAGATGATCTAGCAGCTTGCGCCACTTATCATCGCTCGACGCGAATTGCGACCGTGTGGCATGGTACACCGCCGCCGACACATCCCGCATCGCCCAGGTCCGCCAGCCGTCCATGATGCGGACAGCGGAGAACTCCCGCTTGTCGAAGTTCACATCGAACACGCCGCGCACCTTGCCGGTGTTCTCCATGCGAAGGGCCGTGAGCGCGTTGTACTCCTGCGCTGTGATGGGGCGGCCGTCCGCAAACATTTTGATGAACAGATCCGGTGCAGTGCCTTTCTCTGCGGTGACATAGCCACGCAGCTTTTCTGCGGCATCCAACAGTTCCTCACCGGGCGAGGTCTTGAAGTACCACTCCTGCCCACGCTCGGTCACATGGTAGGCAGCGTAGGTGCGGGCTGCTTCTTCCTCTGCACGCTGCGCGACATCCTCTGCGTAGATTTCGGCACTGATGCGTTTATACTCACGTTCTGGGAGCTGGTTGCAAAGCTCATCCAGCACATTCTCCAGATGCTCCTGCAGGGTTTCACCTTTGAGATGCTTCTCGATGGCATCCTTCCAACGTCGGTCGATCCACAGTGTGATGTCTACATGATCCGCCATCTCAGTCACCAGCCCTTTCGCCGACAGGCTGTTCCAATACGGAGGGAGGCTCCTCCCGCGGCTGCGGCTTCGCCGGTCTTGCTGGACGGCGGGGACGGGCAGCGGGCGCCGCGCGGCTGTCCAGATACTCCCGCACCGGCTCCGGCACCTCGGTTTCGTAGAGGCATTTGAGCAGCTCCTCCAACTGCGCCTGCACGCTGGTGTTCTTCTTTTTAAGTGAAAATTCGAGAGCGGCAAGCTGCTCACTCTCGAATGTGATCGTGACATTTTCTTTTTTCATAGTCGGCATATTCCTTCGTTCCTATTTCATCTGCATCGTCGGGGATTCCATTCTCTGTGTTTCTTCGCGCAGACCGGAAAGCAGACTGGAAAAGATTTCGCCCTCGTCTACGCTCTGATGCTCCAGCCAAGCCTCACGGAGAACCTCCAGAGGTCTTTCCGCCTGCAGCAAAAATTGAAGTTCCTCTCTGGGCAGGCTTTCCCCTTGTACCGTCAGCCTGCCGCGGCAAACCTGCATGGCTGATATCTCCGCTGCAGACTGAATCAGTTCATCCCGTTCCAGCTGATCCAGCCCGCGCATATAGGCTGCCATCTCTGCCTCGGTCCGCTCAAATATCAGTCCCCACATTTCACTGGAGGTCAGTTCCTTATGGCTGACGATCTCCCCGGAAAGAAATTTCGGCACATCTATAACCTCCGGTTCCTTGAACGCCATATCGCCGCGGTAGCCGATTTTCAGCATGGAGAATTCTTTTGCTGCCTGCATCAGTTCTCTGGAACTGCCGGGAGGGATCTCCTGATTCCAGCGGTACCAGTTATCCTCATAGCCACGGGGCGTGAGTTTGAGGAGAACATAATCCTCCGGCACGAATTTGGGATAGCGGCAGAGCTGACCGCCCACGGCGTAATAAGACTTGCCTTCACAGAGAACCGTCTGTGCCATGTATGCCCGCATCTTATCGAGGCTCTCACAGAACCAGCATTCCGTATCGTTGAAGCGGCGGATCATGCCATCGTCCAGAATGCTGTCGAGATTGCCTTTTTGCGTCAAATGATAGACCGTGGACGGTCTGGGGACTTTCTCATATGCCATATTATTCGACCTCCTCGTAGTAGTCGCGGAGCTGGAAGCCCAGCGCCTCCATATCGCTGTGATCCATGCCAAGCCCGTGACGCAGGATGTCATAGAGATTCCCGGCGTCATAGCGGCTGCTGAGAAGATCCACGAGCTTCGCAACCAACTCCTGCTCACGCTCCGGCGTGATCGGTTTTATTGCAGTATTCATAATTAGTTTTCCTTTCAGCCTTTCGGCAGATATGCCCTCGGATTCGTCCGTTCCCCGTTGACGCGCACCTCGAAGTGGAGGTGCGGCCCGGTGGAACGCCCGGTGCTGCCGGAGAGGGCGATGATGTCTCCCGCCTGCACGTTTTGTCCCACTCTCGCCAGAAGCTGAGAGCAGTGACCGTACAGCGTAACGAGTCCGTTGCCGTGGTCGATGCACACGTAGTAGCCATAGCCTCCGGCGTTGTACTTGGAGACCGTCACCGTTCCGCCCAGCGCGGCGCGGATGGGCGTGCCGGTGGGGACTGCCAAGTCCATGCCGGTGTGTCCCTTGCGCTTCCCGGTGATGGGATCGATGCGGTTGCCGAATTCAGAGGTGACACGGCGCTCCCAGCCCGAACCGATGGGCGAACAGAAACCGTCCGCGCCGATAAATGGCACATCCGCGCCGGGTATCCAGCCCTCTGAACCTCCGGCTATGCCATAGCGCACCAGATTGTACACACTGTCGGCGTTGGACTTCTGCTCCTCGGAGAGCTGTAAGTGAAGCACGTTTTCAAGATTGCCGTACACGGCGGCTATGTCCGCAATGGGTATCGCCACGGTGTAGCTCTCCTCGGTTTCCGTCCCGTCCTCATCGGTGACGGTGCGGGTGCGTTCCTCGTAGGTCACGAAGCAGTCCGCGAATTGCTTATGCGCTCTCCTGCTCGGTGTGTCCTCTCCAAAGAAAGTGGCATAGAAAACAGCCTTGACGCGGATACCGTCAAGGCTGTCGCTGCCCTCCGTCATGTCATTGACGGCGGCGACGGCGTCGTCCAGCAGTGTGAAGCTGCGGCGCATATCTTCAATGTAAGCAACATATTCCGCAGGCGTTTTGCCCGGAATGTTGCCGCCGTTGAAGCACAGCAGAACGGCGGAATTGTTATGCTCCGCACTGCCGGAGAGCAGAGAGCAGATCAGCGCCAGCGTCAGGATCAGCGGTGAACAGATCGCCGCTACGATCCAGCCCAGCTTTCGCCGGGCGTCCTCATCCGAGAGAGCGGCAGCGGCGATCTTTGCCAGAGCCGCGACGGGTACTGCCATTACCGTCCACCTGCCGTTCCGAAAAGTGCCTGCTTGTACTCTGGGGCCTGCACCTGTAAGAGATAGCGTTCGTTGCCGCATTTGTAGAGGCAGGAGCCGCGCTGCGGGTCCCGGATCAGGGCATACTCGGACTCCTCTAACTGGAGGTTATCCATGAAGAACTTCTTATCCACATTGCCGCCGTTAAAGATAAATTGATGGACGGGGATGGAAAAGAGGGGGCGTGTCAGCTCCCGTATTCCCGGCTGGGTGAAGTCCTCTAAGTTCTGACTGGCAAGGAACAGGGCGGATTCCTTTTTCCGTACTCTTTTAAGCGCGTTGCGGATGTAGGTGATGACGGTGGGATCGGACAGCCACAGGTACAGCTCGTCAATGGCGGCTACGGAATTGCCCAGCGTCAGAAGCTGATCCGACATATAGGACAGCAGGCTGAACAGCAGGGTGTTCCGCAGATTCTCCGCCATGTTATCCAAACCCTTGACACAGAAAACAAGAAATTTGGAGCGGTCGATATTGGTATGCCCATTGAAGAAACGGGCATCCGCGCCGCGGCACATGGAATGGAGCCCCAGCAGCAGATCCCGCAGCATCTCCCGCGGGTAGAGGCTGTCTGCGGCCTCGTAATGGTCATAGCTTTCCTGAATGGCGTTGTAGAGGTCGGAGAGGATGGGGTAATCCTCTGGTCGCATCGACGCGAAGTCCGTGCGGTCGGTGATGTTCCACTTTTGATAGAGCCGCTCCACCATCAGCTCCAGCGTGTCGATGTGGGGCGTGTCAAAGCCCTTGTAGACGCGGAACACATCCCGCAGGAAGGAGATGTGCTGGGAGAGCAGCGTCCCCCGGAAAGCGTCCGGCGCGTCCGGGTCTTCCGGCCCGCTGCCATCGTCCCAGCAGCGGGGCTCCAGCAGGTTGATGCGGTACTGCCCACTGAGGTAGTCGAGGAAGCAGCCGCCCAGCGCGCGGCACTCGTCCTCCATCTCATGTTCCGAGTCCAATGAAATGACGCTTTTGCCCGCCTCCCGCACATTGCAGAGCAGGAGCTTCAGAAGATAACTTTTGCCCTGCCCGGTGTTGCCAAGGATCAAGGCGCTGGCGTTGGTCTTGTCAGAAGCACGGCGGTCAAAGTCCACGATGATGTTGGAGCCGAAGCGGTCACGGCCAATGAAGAAGCCCTCGGGATCGGTTTTGCCGGAATAGTTCATGGGGTACAGATTGGCAACGCTGCGTGCGGGTAATACCCGCTCCGCAAAATTGGCGAGTTGGCTGCCGCCCGCGGGGTTGGCGGAAAGAAAACCCTCCCGCTGGCGCAGGAGCAGCGGATCGGCGCCCATGCGGGAGCGCACCAGTTGGGCGGATACCGTGTCCCGCGCCGCGCGCAGCTTTTCCGTATCCGCGGCGGCAATGTCCAAGTAAACGCCGCAGTGGATGAGCGGCTCCTTTTCCTGACGCTGCTTCGCCAGCAGCTCCGCCATATCCCGCAGGTTTGCCTCCGCCGTGACGCTTTGCTTGTAGTCATTGGTGTTGCTCCGCTCCATGCGGCTTTTGTTGGTGGCGGCATGGAGGATGGCGTCCTCCTCGGCGGGCGTGACCTGCCGCGCCGTCAGGCGCAGGTTGACGCCGCCCATATCGCCAAGGCCCCTCAGCAGCGCCAGCTCATCCGTCATGGGCGGGTAGCTTTTCAGCGCCATCGCCGTGTGGTACCGGCTGCCGAGGATGAAGTGATCGGTGTTGAACTTCACCGCCGCGGGCGCGATCATGTCCAGAAAGCCTTTCGGGCGCTGGACCTGTTCCGGCATCTTCTTTTTCTTCTTCTGTTTCTTTTTAGCCATGTACATACTCCTCTCCATCGAAATCACGGAAGACCTCCGTGGTGAGATCCTGCCGGTAGTAGATCGCCAGCAGGCGCTTCACATCCTGCTCCTCCGCCAGACGCACGCGGAGTCCGTGGTCGCAGATGGCTTTCTCCAACTGCCGCAGCGCACTTTCATCTGCACCGGCCTTTTCATCCAGTGGGAGCACCAGCACAAATTTGCGGGAGGAGGCGGATGAGAATTGAATGGCATCCAGATGGACCATGTCCCGATCTAACAACTCCCGCACGGCAGGCTCCGTTTCCTCCTCCAGTCGCCGCAGGTAATATTCCTTGTTCCGCTGGAAGGACTCACGGGAGTCCAGCGCCAGAATTTCCAAGGTCGGTTGGGTGCTGAGAAGCATGGTGAGGGAGCGGACGCGGCCCCGGATGACCTCCGGGGACAGGACGGAGAGGTTGTCCGGCTGGATCAGGAAGAAGACCCTCTCTCCGGAATCTGTCACGATGCCGTGGGGCGTCACGCGGACGATGCCCATGAGCTGCCGTGTCGATTGCCGCTGGCGCAGCTCCTTTTTCTGTTTCCGATTCATGGGTCCAGCCTCCATTCGTAATATTGTTGGCATAGAAAGAGAAAACAGGCGGCGCGGCGCAGGAAATCTAAGATACTGCTGCCATCCACCTGAATGGTGAGGAAGGCGTAGAGCACCGTGACCACCAGCAGTCCCATGCCGAGGCCCTGCGTTAGCGCCAGCACAGAGAGCAAAGCGCCGATGCCGATCACGCCGATGTCCCGCAGCAGCCAGAGCCACAGCATGGGCTTGGCCTTCAGATTTTCGGGGTAAATAAACATTTTGTTCCTCCAAAGCAAAACCGCTGCCGAGAATCTCAGCAGCGGTTCGCGCGATATATTTCTTATTCTTCACCAACGCCGGCGTCCTCCGCCAGCGCCTGCTGGATGCAGTCCAGGAAGAAGGCGTTCTGCTTGATGCCGTTCCGCTTGAGGTATGCCTTGAGCTGCTCAAACAGCTCGGTGGGCACCTGAAACGCCACCGTCCTCACATTGTCCTTGTCCATCTTCGCATTGTCCTCCATATCATAAAATTTTGTGATGAGCGTAGTCATGTACCGGCTTAAGGTCTCGCCGGATTCCGCCTGACGCTGCCGCACCTTGTCATGCAGCTCCACGGGGATTTGCGCGCAGAGGTTGCGCGTTTTTTCTGCCATAGCAGTTCCTCCTGTCTTTTTAATGGTAAAGCTAAGATACCCGAAAGCAAGTGTGAAAGCTATTACCAAAGCCAACTAAAAATCCCATTCCAAATCAAGCGTAATGACCATAGCGATCCGCTGCATGAGGTGTTCCACGCAGGGGATGGCGACGCTGTTGCCGAGGGCTTTGTAGCGTGCAGAGTCCGAAGCGCCGGGAACATCGGTCCAACCGTCCGGGTATCCCTGGAGCCGTTCACATTCCAAAGGAGTGAGGCGGCGAATGAGATTCCGGCAGTCCGCATCCCAAGTAGAGGGCGGCTGGCAGATGAGGTCTGTAGCGTCCTTGTGCTGCCGCGTGCTCTCCGTGGAGGCGATCTCATCATCCCTGAACTGATCTACCCGCTGGCGGGCATAGACGCTGTGGCGATCCGAGGTGGTCAGGGTATAGGAAATGTCCCGCTGCCAGCCGAAGCCGTTGCCGCCGTTTTGCGGCTGCCGGTCAATGGCGTTGCCTGCAATGCAGATGACCTCCTCCTGCTGTACAAGGGGAATGTTGTTCCCTCCGGTCCCATAGCGGGCGGACATGGTGGGCGCTACATCGTGCGGTCCGGTGTATCTTCCGTCAATGCCGTGGTTTTCATAAACTTTGGGTCCTGTCGGACGCAGGATCAGAGGCTGGTGTCCATGCTCCTGTGCCCGCAGGGTTCCAGTGACGTTCTCACTGCACTCCATGATCTGCCCACCCTGATCATTGATGCAGAGGATGCTGGGCATACAGTTCCCGCTGGGGCTGCCTTTCAGCGTGGGCGCTACGTCCTCCTGATATCCAATGGTTCCGGCGCTCGCGCCAGCTCCAGCAGAAAATCCAGCGACAAAGGTCTGCTGCTTCATCCCCGGCTGAGCCTGCAGCGCGCCTGCTACATCATGCAGGTCACGCACCTCGTCCCGCTGGTTGGCTGCGAATGCGATCTGCTTTTTCGGACCACTCTGACTGCTGCCGGGATTTGTGATAAAGGTCTGCATTTGGAGGTTCTGCGTTGCCATCAACGCACCGGACACACCGTCCAGGTCAATGCCTTCATTGCGCTGATTGATATGGTAGGCTTTCGCTTCGCCGGATATGGGCGCGGGCGGGTCAAGCCCTGCCTGCATACGCAAAGCTGCTTCCAATAAGGGTGGCAGCGATTTGCCGCGGCAGGCTGCGCGGCGCAGGATACCCAGGCACGCTGTCTGGGATAGCGAGTATCGGGATGGCGCTGTAGCCTGCAAAATCTGCCACAAGGAACACTCGACGGCGTCTTTGGGGCACTCCGAAGTGTTGAGCGTCCCAAACGATCCAAGCCATGGAGGATCGTACTCCCAATATGCCCCCAGCATATTCCCAGCGCCCGGTCTCAGGTCTAACAACATGAAGGTGTGGTTCTTCAACCTGGAGGAACGCTTCGAGGACTTTTTGAAAATCCGCCCCAGGCTTTTTTTGACCCGTTTCAGCGTCCCGCCCACTTGAGAGAGCACCGACGACATTTTCCCACACGCCGAATCTCGGTCGAATATGGACTCCTGTCCTTCCAGATCTTCTGTCTGCATCTCGCATCTCCTGAATGATTCGTATTTGTTCCATAAAGAGGCCGGAACGCGCACCGTTCAATCCGGCGCGCATTCCGGCCACGCTGAGTCCTGGCACGGGCTGCCTCCGCAGATAATATCCACAGGCGGTAGATACGCGCCGTTCAGCTTTGTAATGTCGCCCATCTGCTCCATGCGAGGGAAACGGATCTTTGATACCAGTATGGGGAACGGCTCGATCTCGCTGGCCCAGATCGGCTCGATGCCGCACCGCACCGAAGCCAGAGGGAAACCGGAGATGCCATCGAACAGGCTCCCCATCGTAAGTTTTCTTGTTGACTGTGTCATATCATCACCCTTTTTCATTTGATTGCCGCGGCGATGGTTCTCGTCACATTCACCGCGGACTGTGCCGTATAAACGGCGCTCATAATATTGGCCTTTGTTGTGGTGTCCAGACCGAAGCTGCCGGCGATGCGGGGCACCTCTCCCGCCGAGAGCATGAGTCCCACGCCCATCAGCGCGTGATCCTTGAACACCATGAGTCCCGCAATGAGTATGGTGGACTGGAGAAAGGCGGTCAGGCACAAGCCGATGACCTGCCGCATCCAGCCCATAAAGCCGTCCAGATAGCCCCGTGGGACACTGAACATATAAAGGCTTCCCACCGCGATTTGGATGAGCAAAATGCCCCCGCGTTTCAGGTTGGCAAAAAACACCTTCAGCACCGCGTAGCCCATAAGGATGATACAGAACAGCAGCATAATGGGGCTGGTGATGATGCCAAGGCCGAAGTGGGAGCTGTTCACCACATCGGCAAGTGTCTGTATCTCGCTGAGTTCGGTGATGATGTCCTGTCCCACCTCACCGATGCTTCGTCCGTAGCCGGTAAGTCCCGCGGAAAAGGTTCCCTGCAGCGACACCGATAAGGCATAGAGCCGGACGGGGACAACGGTGAAGAGGCTCACCGCCAGAAAGCCCTTGATGATATTCATCCCGCACTGCTGGAGATTGCCCCTGCCGGTGGAGTATTCAATGCCGCATTCAAAGGCGCAGACTACCACGCTGACAGCGAACAACGCCCACGCAAGGCGCGAGAAAAAGAGAATGATGGCGCTGACCCATTCCAGTTCAAAAAGTTCCACGCCCATATTGCCCATGAGGGCAAAGAAATTGCCGAGAAAGCCCACGATCTGCCCGTAGATCCAGTCCACCAGCTGATCCAGGACCGTCGCGGCAACAAAGTCCCAAATAAATATCTTCGCTCACCTCCGAAAATGCAGAAAGCCGCCGCCCAGGTGGGCGACGGCCTTTCATATAGAGTATTTTGTTTTGCATCTGACTGCAGCGCTTACTTGAGCAGCCGCGGATAATCTGTTGTGCCATTGACGATCGCATAAACGTAGACGGTGTCCCCAATCAATTTGTAGATGGCAACATAAGTCTTCGTCAGCACAAGTTTACGGTAACCGCTTGCCGCAAGGATCGGGTCCGGATGCGTTTGCCCCATCAGCGGGAAATCCCGCAGACGGTTTATGGTCGTTTTCATCGTACTGTAGATTTTCCGCGCGTAGGGAGTTCCTGCCTCCGTAATGTGATACTTTACGATCTCCTCGAAGTCGTGTTGAGCAGGAGGAAGATAGACAAGTTTACTTTTCGTAGGCACGGAACAGCTCCTCCATTCTCTCGTCAAGCTCCTCCGGCGTGCAGACAGGCTCTCCGCTCAATCTGCTGAGTTCCGCAGCATAAATTTTGTCGCGGTGTCGGAACATTTTTTCCCGCTCCTCGTATGCTGCCATGCTCATATAAACACCGTCATCTTCACCCTTATTCGTGATGAAGATTGGTTCACCGGATGCCTTTGCCAGCTCGGAGATCTGCGTGTACTCATTCCGCAGAGCAGAGGATGGTCTGATTTGCATAGAAAGCCCTCCTTATCAATTTCTTGATAGTATTATATCAAGATAGCACCTTTTATGCAAGCCTATCTTTGTGAGGTGTAAAAGGTGACTTTATAGGCCTACAGCATTCGCCGGCAAAGCAACCATTGTGTCTTATTCGTTGCCTCTGGCAGGAGAGTCCGGATTCGATTTTTAAATTCCTTCTTCACGAATTAGATCCCAATGATGTTCCAGATGTATTTCGGCGCAACCAGGCTGAAAATCAGGCAGGCAAAGAGGATGGCGGGGCCGGATTGCGATAGGTAATCCTTTGATACAATCTCCAGATTTTCCCCCGCTTAGCACCGTGCATGAGAGTTTCCCCTCACACGGCGCCCCATCGTTAAGGGTTTCAAAGTAATTCACACAATTTACAAGTAGCTTTTAACCGTTATTGTAAAATTTCGTTTAGATGAAGAAGATTTCTCAATTTATTTACCTTTTCCAGTTGCTTTTTGTCCAGTTGTAGGGTCACAAGGAGCTTTTTCACCGTTTCCTCTTTTGTTGCGTGAATAAGCGTGTGTACATCAACATCAATCAGTGTTAGATTTGCGTAGCTGTCGTTGCCACCAAGGTGTTTTGCTGTTTTGTGGTGGCAATGCATTCTGCCGATTTCTAAAATCTTACCTGTCACAGCACATTTTCCCTGCTGTGAGCAGTACAGTGACAGCCTATTGTCGTTGTATTCAATACTCATATCACGAACAGGGTTTCGCATGAGGTAGTGGAGCATTCCCACATTGATATTCGATAGCCTTTTGTGTATCTCGGCTCGCCCCTGTGGCGTGTAGCTGTTAATGCTGCGCTTCTTGTCAATGGGGTTTTTGTGCCGCACATAGGCAATCGGAAGAATGGGTGTTTCTCCGATAAACCGAATTTCCTTGCTTTTGCTGTATTTTATATAAACTGGACTTATAATAGGTTTTGAGATTTCTCGCTTCATCTGCTGTTCGAGTTTGCCTTTTGCAGCGGACTTGACTAAGAAAGCAATTTCACTAAAATCACGGCTGACGTGCGTGGCAAAATGATAGTAACCGTGCCAGCCTATGACCAGTGCGTTGTATCTTAATATGCTATTGCCCTTTTCATCCATCTGTTTGAGTTCATTTACGGCTTTGACTGCTTTTTGCTTGATTTTAGCCATTGTTTTATCAGAAATATGAGATTGCACAACATACTTGCTCTGACCATTAGGTTTCTTGCCTTTCTTGACCGCTTTCATTTTGAACCCTAAAAACTCCGAATACTGTCTTTTTAAGTTGACAATTTTAGATTTTTCAGGACTAATTTCAAGTCCTAACCTATGATGCAGCCAATCCTTTACGGCTACAAATATCTTTTGGGCATCGCTTCGGTATCGGCAAAATATCTTGAAGTCATCGGCATATCGTACAATGTAGCATTCCTTTAGACCAGTTTTCCTAAGTTGCGAATAGACCCCGCTATTATCCAGCGTTCCATTTCTTAGCACTCTGCGTTTGTAGGGTACTCGTGTTGGCATTGTTTCCCACTGGCTCGCTATCCACCAATCCAATTCATTTAGGACGATGTTTGAAAGCAAAGGTGAAATAATTCCACCCTGTGGCGTGCCTTTTTCGGGGAAGCCGATTCCTGCAACTTCCGCCTTTAACATGGCGGAGATAATAGATAGCAGCTTTTTGTCCTTGATACCTAACGTCCACATCTGCTTTAGTAATTTCCCGTGATTGACATTATCGAAGAATCCTTTGATGTCAATATCGACCACAAAGTGCAGATGTTGCCCCTGTATGAATTTGTATGACTGAGATATTGCGTGTTCCGCACTTCGATTGGGGCGAAAACCATTGCTACGCTTAAAGAATTTAGCTTCACAAATAGGTTCAAGAATTTGCAAGATACATTGCTGTATCAGCCGATCCATAATCGTTGGGATACCAAGTGGTCTGGTCTTGCCGTTGCCTTTTGGAATTTCTACACGGCGTACTGGCTGTGGGTGATAGTTGCTTATTCTTTTCTGAACATAGGCTATAAGCTGTGGGCTTGCCCATTGCTGTAAATGAACAATCGTCTTTTTGTCTGTTCCTGCGGTTTTACTGCCACTGTTTTTCTTGATGTTGCGGTAGGCAAGCATAATGTTTTGTGGATTGCAAATCAGCTCCGTCAACTGTTGAAACTGACAGCCGTTTTCACTATCCGCATACAGCTTATCTAACACATCTTGAAAGTCATAATATTCTGCATTTCGCAGGGTAGACCGTTTTGTCGGTTTTGCTCTTGTCAAAGTCAGCATTATCCTCTCTATTAGGGGATTTTGCTTTTCTTAGTCATACTCGAACCTTTGAGATTGTGTGTTTACTTGTTTATTTCCTTAACGACTGGAGCCCGTCCCTCCACGGCTTATTGTCACCGTTTCATCGGTACCATGGCTCCACTCTCAGTTGGATGAATGCAGGTTATACGGTTTGCTAACTTCTTTCCCTGCAAACGCCTCATAGCAATGTAATTCGCTCCGCGTTCCAACCTTTCCACGTTCCGATATTCCTATCATTTCATATCGCCCTTAGGTGTCCCTCTAAGCCTGTATGCTTGATGTCGCCTGTAACGACATAAGGTATTTCATAAATGGCTTTTTACTTTACCTCACATACCCGCCATATCTGGCGTATGCACATTTCTATGCACCATTCGTATAGACTTTTTATATCGGGTGTTCGTCTGTGACCCATATTTTCACATACTCACCATAGGCAATTTATTGACCTCCGGCATATAGGCAACACCATTCACCTCTGAACAGCTTTCGTGCAGATAAAATATCTTGTCTGCTTACGGTTGCTCTCTGCCGACTTCACCGAGCTTCGTACATCGTAGCTATTACACGCCATTTTGCACGTCGGAGTATCAAGGCAGGCGTTTTGGGGCGTTACTCCCTCGTTCCACCTGTCGGAATATCAGTTCTCCTAAACTGAACATTTACACGTTCATTATTTAGTGCCTAACCTTTTCAGTTAGGAACGTGTCGCACTCCACTCAAACTGTCCTCTCTGGCGATGTAGGCTAAGTGCCCAGCGCCTTGCCGCATTACTGCGGCAGGTTTCCGAACACTCGCCCCCGAACCGTGCTTGCACCTTTCAGCGCACACGGCTCTCCACTTGTTAATTCAGTTTACCGTTGTGTAATTTTCTGTGACAGTCAAGGCAAAGCGCCATTGTCTTGCGATTTCTCGCAATCATATAGCGCTCCCAATAGCTTTTGCCTTTCAGGTCTTTGAGCTTCCTAATGTGATGTATTTCAATGTCTCCATCAGTTTTGCCGCAAAGCTCACATTGCCCTGCGGACAGCCTATCCATCAAGCTGGTTCTGCTGGAATACTTTGCCGTATTCGGTATCGCATCTATAGCGGCAGTCTTTTGCATGGATTTTCGCGCAAAGCCCTCATTGTAAAACAACCGTATTTTTTGCTTTCCTTTCTTATCGGTAAATCTTACTCCAAAGTCTTTGCCCATACGAAGTTTTGCTATCATCTTGCGCATACTGGTACGATATTTGGTTGCAAAAGTCTTGAACATACTGTATTGCATGATGTAGCCAAAAGAGCTTGCGAGAGACGCATTGTTGGCGATACGGTAATAATTGCGAAAGCCCCTGACCTCACTGTTGTATTGGTCAAGAATTTCAAGGTCATCATTATCTTTGAGGTGGTAACGAGCTTTAGCTTTCCAATTACTTTTGCCATAAACCGTTCTTTCGATGGTCATAGCTCCATAGTCCAGCAGCTTCCTTTGCATAATTTCTGTCGGCATTTCCAAACATACCGTGCCGTTGAGATGACGGCATAACCGCCCTATTTTATCTCTCTTAGTAGCGGTGGAATGGCGCACATAGATGTCATATCCCAAGAACCGGGCTTTCTTCTTAGAATGGGTTATCAGTGTTTTTTCGTCTGACAGCTCCAAATGAAGTATATCCGCTACAAACGCCTTAATCTGTTCCTTGATTGCTACTGCGTCTTCCTTACTGCCAATCACGCCTACAAGAAAATCATCGGCATAACGGACATATTGAAGCCGCTTGTAGTTGGCGTCGAACGGGTCGGAGTAAGGCATTGTCAGCTTTCTACGATCAATCTCACGGATTTTCTCCGAAAGCATCTGCCGTTCGTCCTCTGTGATGGCATTGCGTAATTTCTTCGCCAGCACGCCCCGCTTCTTTTCCAATTCGTAGGTTTCAGAATAGACAGCACGCTTTGCACCCTTGTCAAACTGCGTTTTCAGTTCCTCCATGTACCTGTCCAGTTTGTCCAGATAGATGTTGGCGAGAATGGGGCTGATAATACCACCCTGCGGCGTTCCGCTGTATGTGTTGTGATATTTCCAGTCCTCTAAATATCCCGCCTTTAGGAACTTACGGATAAGGCGCAGAAAACGGTCGTCCTTAATGCGCTCCGCTAAAATACCTATCATGACTTCGTGGTCGATGTTGTCAAAGAAGCCTTTGATATCTCCCTCAACAAACCACTTCACGCCGGAGAAACAGACTTGTATTTGGTTCAGCGCCGTGTGACAGCTATGATTGGGGCGAAAGCCATGCGAGGTTTTCGCAAAACTGCCCTCATAAATTGCTTCCAGCAGCAGCCGCACACATTCTTGTACCAACTTGTCATCAAACGATGGGATGCCCAACGGGCGCATTTTCCCATTCTTCTTAGGAATGTAGGTTCTTCTTGATGGTTGAGGCTGATAGCTCTCGTCCTTTAGGCTCGCAATGATGCCATCAATGCGACTCAGGCTCATTGCATCGATGGTTTTGCCATCGGTGCCTTGTGTCATATTCCCTTGACTGGCGTAGATATTTTGATATGCCAGCATAAACAGCTCCCGATTATAGAGATTACGATAAAGTCGTTCAAAGGTATATGACCTGTCGTTGCTGTGGGTTTGTAAACTGCTTAACAAATTGATTGGATTTCTCATGGTGTATCACACACCGTCCTTTCTCTGTTGTTAAGATAACAAGCTGCCACCCTTCGCCATGTGTGCGGCGTTACCGCACTCGGACTACTACGGCGGCTCCGTTGCCATGCCGAATATTCAGTGTCATCTTTCTTGGCGTAGCCTTGAAATTTATCACCACATAGGCATTACACATAGCCGATTCCTCGGCATTTCGGGTTAGGCAATCCCCGTTTAACAATGTAATAATGGCATAGATGATTGTCGGATAGCGTTTTCGTCCTTTTCTCCATACGGAGTTGAGCCGTGCACAAGCTCACCCACATATTCTCGACTAATGAATTGTGGCTGCACGGTACGGCGATAGCTGTCTTTCGCCATAGTTCCTACAAATACCTCTCGGACTGCGCTTCAGGCAGTATAGCTTTTATCCTTGTATCATCCGTTTCATCTTCCCATTCAGTCGTGGGCTGACAACTGCCCAACTTATGAGTTTCCCGATGTGCTATTTTCCCCTATGAGGTTTCCCTCTCAGGTAAGTCGGGTGATGACGGGTTAATGAGCTTTTTCCCGCTGGATTGCCATATCCAAAATTATTACATCGCCGCTACGGGCGCACAATCAAAGTACGCGCCGCCAAGTTTCACGAAGAATGCGATGGCGAGGATCATATCCAATGCAGGGAACACCACCTTCTCCACCACGCTCTTGATCTGTTTGGCCGCCTCCGTCCACGTCTGCTCCACCGCTCCCGCCACATCCCCGCCTGCGGCGAGCGCCGAGGTGCAGCAGAGAGAGGTCAGAAGCAGAAGCGTCAATGTCAGAATAATCATTTTTCTGTATTTCAAGAAATCTCCACCTCCTTAAAATGTGGATGCCGCCCCTTGCGGAGCGACATCCGTTGTTAGTCCTTAATAACCGGTGCGAGGCAGGGGCTTGCTGGGGGCATAGACACGGGTGACCCAGCGGGAGGTCGCCATGATCCACTGCCCATTGTAGACGCCGCCTGCATCCGACGTGTTGACGAACTGCGTACCACCGGCGAGCTTTGAAAGCACCTTGCAGTCCACGCGAGGGGCCTCCACCTGACGGAAGTTGGCGGGGACGATGCCGAACGCCGCCATGAACTCCGTCACATACTCATTGGCGGCAAGCCCCAGCGCCGCGGGCGAAGCATCCAAGACGTAGTTTTTGGATGTGCTCAGGTTATCCACCAGTGTGCGCCAGGTATCGCCGCTGAGATTGGTTCGGTAGACGATTTTATAGTTGCCGGGGGTATTCCACGTGCCGGTGTAAATCTTTTCAAGGCGCACCGCCTTGACGGGCAGGGTATCGCGCCAGCAGAAGGATTCCAGCGCCGTGGTGGAATTGTTGGCAATACCGGTGAAGTTGTAGCGGACAAGCTGCCCCGGCATGACCTCCACGTAGCCGGTTTTCTTGATCGACACATTCGTGTACAGGCTCTTATTGGTCATGGCTGCCTTGACGATCTGACCGGCGTGTTCGATCTCCACCTCAATGGGTGTCTTATCCAGCCCGTAAAACTCCGCCGCCTTGGATTCTACGATTTTGTACCGCGCCAGAGGCAGAGGCTTACTGACCGCGAGCCCGTTCTTATCCGTCTTGATGGTATCCACCAGACGGTTGGTGCGGGCATTGTAAACTTCGAAGACGGTGTTGGGAATCGGCGTTCCGGCGGGCCAGCCATTCATCGAGTTGTAATCTTCCGAGGTCTTGACGATCTGGATCTGACCGGTGATGGGCGTATTCTTCCACTCGATTTCTGTGGTTTCGCCGCTGCGGACATAAACCGTCTTTTTCTGCGTGTCGGGGATATAGCCCTCGTTTTCCAATTCACGCAGATAGTAGCGGCCAGCGGTCAGGTTTTCAAAACGGACATACCCTCGGTCATCGCTGGTTTCCTGCGCAATGGGATTATTTCCGCTGTCGTAGAGAATGAAGGATACACCGTAGATGCCCTCGCCGGTGGTCGAATCGACCTTGTGGATCAGGATACCGGAGATGGCTTTGTTGGTCACCGTTTTGGTCGTGGTTTTGCCATCCTCCACGGCGAAATAGATGGGGGTATTGTCCAGCTGGAAGCCCTTGCCTGCCTCGGTTTCCACGGCATAGTAGCTGCCGCTTTCCAACGGCACATACACGCGGCCGTCCGTTCCGGTGGTGACGGTGTCCACCAGACCGCCATCGCTGATACGGCGGATCTCGAAGGTGGTGTTGGGGATGCGCTGGGTTTTGTCCGCCGCATTCACTTTCACCAGTTCCAGCCCGCCGATGGGAGCATTATAAAAATAGAGGGACTGCGTGTCATTGGGGTTGACCACCACGGTCTGCGTGCGCGTATTCTCGTCGATGGTGTAACCGGAGATGGATTTTTCCTCCGTTACCACCAGTGTGCCGGTGACGCCCTTGAGAATGATCTGCCCGTTTTCGTCGGTATCGTACAGACCGTTGGAGCTGATTTTTCCGTTTTCGTCGGGGACAAACTCGCCGGTAGCCGTAGTGATCTTGAAGGTAACGCCCTCCAGCGGCGTCTTGCGGTCCAGAGAGGACAGCTTGTTGATGATGAGCGCGCCCTGTCGCTCATTCCAGAAGGTCATGCGCTGGGGAGACTGGCTCTGGTCGATCTTGATGCTCTGCGGTGTCCCGTCCAACACGAATCCATCCACAGATTTGACCTCTTTTGCGGTAACAGTCATGCCGTCGGTCAGACCCTCAATGACGATCTGGCCTGCAGCGTCGGTGGTATAGTAGCCGTTGTTGGGGCCGACTACCGCACCGGAGGAGTCTGTCACAAGGAACTGTACCCCGGCAAGCGGTTCATTTTTCGTGCCGGAAATGTATTTCTGGAGAATCAATGTTGTAGTGGGTTTGTTGTAAAAGGTCAGAGTCTGCGTGTCATTGGGGTTGACTACCACGGTCTGTGTGTGGCTGGCTTCGTCAATGGTGAAGCCCGGAATCGTCTTGGTTTCCGTTGCTACCACGGTGCCAACGATACCGGAAATTCTGATCTCACCGGATTTATTGGTGTAATAAATGCCGTTGCTGGACAGCTCGCCGTTGGCGTCGGGAACGAAGCTGCCATCCGCGTAGGTGATCTTAAACTCTACGCCCTCCAGCGGCTCCTTGTTGGGACCGGAGCTGACCTTGCGGATGATGAGATTTCCGGCAGGCTGGTTCAGAAACTGCAAATGCGCTGTTTCGCCGCTCTTGATGAGTGCGTGCTGGGGGCTGTCATCCAACAGGTAGCCCGTTTTTGCCCGGACTTCACGGGCAATGACCGTCATGCCGGGTTCCAGACCATCCACCAGAATTTCGCCTGCGGCATTGGTGGTGAAGCGACCGTTGTCGTTGCCGAGATAATTGCCGCTGCTGTCGGTCAACAGGAACTCTACGCCGGAGAGCGGTTCGTGCTTGCTGTCATCGCTCAGTTTGGTAATTAAGAGCGATCCCAGAGGAGCATTGCCGAAGCGGAGCGTCACCACATCCTGATCCTCGCCGGAGATCCACACCGTCTGGGGTTCGCGGTCGATAATGAGGCTTCCGTCGCTGGATACCTCCTCGCAGATATAAGTGCCCTTTTTTAAGCCGGTTACAGTGAAGGCTCCATTGGGCCCGGTCACGTAAGTGCCGATAACGGTGCCGCCCGTGCCGCTGGTATTACCGCTCAAATAGCGCAGCTCGAAACGGCAGCCCGGAATACCTTTCCCACTCTTGGCATCATATTTGAAGCCGACCAACGCACTAAGCGGCACATTGCGGATAATGATGGTCTTGCTGGTGTTTTCTTCCAGATAAAATTCCTGCACGCTTTCGCCGTCAAGGTAGCCGAAGCCTTGCGGGCAGGACTCTTCAACGATTTTGTACCAGCCGCGTTCGGCGTCCGTCAGGACCACCTTGCCCTCCTCGTTAGAATAGAACACACCGAGATTATGCATCTCGCCGGTGGAGGTGTTGTCGGACGCATAGTAGATGTGCAGCTTTGCACCGGGGAGAGGGTCGGATGTCACGCTGTTCTGCTTCAAAATCGTCAGGGTCGGCTTGATCGTGTTGAAAAAGGTCACTGTGCGGGTGCAGCCGGCCTCCAGATAGATCACCTGCGGGATCTCAGAGAGGACCACGTGAGACGGCCCGCCTGCCTCTGAGATGCGGTAACTGCCCACGGGGAGGTCCGCCAAAAAGGCGCGGCCCCGCAGGTCTGTCGTGACCGTAGTCTCAAAGCTGCCGTCGATCTGCTCGATACGGTAGGTCACGCCCTCAATGGGTTCACCGTTGGCGATGTTCTTCTTGATGATCTCCAAACCCGGCTTTTCGTAGTCCACAAAGGTGACTTCGCTTGTTTTGCCGGGGCGCAGTGCCACAGTCTGCTCGGTATTGCTCACGATGTACGGTTCCGGCACGGATTCTTCCCGTACCACATAAACATCAGCAGGGATGGACGAGAGGGTGGCGGAACCGTCCGTCCCGGTCGTGACGGAGGTGGAATAGCTGCCGGTAACGGACTTAATGGAAAACACCGTGCCGGCAATTGGTTTGCCGCTCATGGCGTCGCGCTTGATGATCTTCATATCGGGCTTTTCGTAGTTGATCGCCGCAACGGTGTATTCGCGGTCACCCTCAGTTACATCTACGTACACGCTCTTCGGCGTGGGATCGACGCAATAGCCGTCCGGTGCGGAGGTCTCGACAAAGCTCCAAAGGCCGGTGGCGGCATCCTCAACATAGATCTCGCCCTGCGCATTGGTGATGTCGCTGCCGACGATCTGGCCGTTAAAGTAGATGCTGAAACGTGCACCGGCGAGGCCGGTTGTGGTACCGCCAGCAGTCTTTTTCAGCACGATTTTGCCCGTGCCACCCGCAGGCTGCTCCGGCTGGTCAGGCGCTGGCTCGCCCGTTACGAGCTTGCGCGGTCCATAGTAGTTAAAGAATGACTGATTTTTGCGGTTGCTGGAGATCGCAAAAACCGCCCACTTTGCACTCTCATCCTCCACGATGGATGCGCGGATGCCCTGCGACTTATACTCTTCAATCTGACGCTGGAACTCGGCATCCTCAGCTGCTTTTTTTGCAAGGAGGGAGTCAATAAGGCTCAGATATAGCTCGTAGGTGTCTGCATTGGCGTAACCACCTGCGTCGCCATCTCCACCGGGTTCGCCTTTGTAGGACTGGTTTTCCCACACATACGTCTGCACGGCCATAAAAAGCTGGCCGACATTGGACGACTTGCACTCGTTGAGGTAGGTCATCATCCATTTGACGTTCTCTACGGTCGCAGCGTCCATCTCACTAAGGCCACTGAGCGTAAGTGCGCTCTGTAGCACGGCATCTGCATCTGCACCGGTACCGGACGTCCATGTGAAAGAATCAAGATATGTCGCTGTAGCATAGTGATAGCCGAGGCCGCTGTCCATGCAGTACACGAGCTTACCGTCCACGAGCGGAGGACGATAGCTGTACGGCGTACCGTTGGCCAGCAAACGGGTCGACCAATATGCCTGATTCTGTGTGATCTGGATGCCGGAGCCGGTCTTCGACGCAGCGAAGGCCGAGGTCGGCAGCAGGCTCAAGATCGTCACCAGCGTTAAAAGCAGTGACAACAGTCGTTTTTTCATAGGTTTCATAATTTCTCCTTTCTCAAGAGAGGCAACAAAAAGAGCAGGCCGTTAAGGTCTGCTCTTTCCTGATAGTTGATATTTACTTGTTCGCGGGCGTATCCACCCGGGTAACTTCACAGCCGTCCAGCAGGAAGACCTGCACACAGTACCAGCAGTCGAAGCCGTCCTTGTCAATACCGCGTGCCAGCCCGACGCCGATCTCGCCGTAGCGGGCGCTTGTCATGTTGTCCGCATGGGCCTTGGAGTTGGACCACAGCTCGACCACCGCTTCAGAGAGCGTTTTGTGCTGCTGCTCAAGATACAGCTCCGAGATGTTGTGAAGGTTTTCGCCGGTGTATTTGCTGTCGGTGACGGTGTTGCTCTTGCGCCCATCCGGGCGGGTGTGGGAGTAGACGCCGCTCGCGGCGATCTCATCGGCGCGCACCTGCGCCGCCTGCGTGAGCTTATCGTTGACACGCAGCGCAGCAACACCTTTTGCGCGCCGCAGCGCATTGGTGCGGCCCACGATATCCTGCTTTGCGACGGCAACTTCATCAGCAGGCGTCGTGACCTCCGGCTGTGAAGCAGGTTCGCTGGTCCCCGCTTTCACCGGCGCTTCGCCGGTGTAGGGCTTGTCCGATTCAATTTGAACACATTTGGTATCGCCGTCCCAGTAAACCTCGAATCCTACCGTCTTGCCGACATCGCGCAGCATGACGTAGTTGTTGCCGTTGATGTTGTACGCCGTCAGACGGACTTCTTTACCGTCCACAAGGATGCGGTTGGTCGACAGTGTCACTTTCAGCGATCCCACTGCCCGCGCCGCGGGAGAACTTAGGGTAAGCCCCAGCACAAGACCGCAGAGGATAAGTCCGGTATTCTTCAATCTGTTCATTGTTCTGCCTCCATTCTAAATGTGTATGTGGAAATCTTCCTCGCAGCTTCACCATATCACAGGCGACGGGCAGAAGTCGAATAGAACCGATCCGGCAAAACGGAGAAAAAATCAAGTCTCTACCGCGGTGACGCACCAGCGCTGATCCCGCTGGTTGCGGACGCAGGTGTAAAGCGTGAGCATATTCTCGCCGGAGTCCGCAAGACCGCTGCGGTCTGTCTCGCTGACCTTGCTGACATCCGTCACCTTGTAGGTGCGCGTCCCCAGCTTGGTGGTCAGGGTGATCTTATCGCCGATGTTCAGCGTGTGGATCTGCCCGAAGTAGCTGTTGGTACCGCGGTTGTGGGCGGCGAGGCAGACATTGCCCTCCCAGATGGAGGTGTCTTCAAAATGCCCAACGCCCTTGGCGAGCGTCTTGCTGTCCGTGCCCTGATAGATCCTCACGCTCAGGTCCAGCATGGGGATCTCCAACTTGCCGAGGGAAGCGTTTCTGTAGTAGAGCTCACTCGTCACATCTGTGAACAGCACAGCGGGCTGATAGCCGTTGCCGCCGATCACCGTACTCCCTGGGGTAACCACATCGCCGCTGCCGCTGATCACGGCACCAGCCGTGGGAAGGGTGCGCGGCGCAAGATTTGGCGTCAGGTATTCGCCGGTATGGAGCGCATTCATGCTCTCCGAGCCAAAGACGGGCGGAATGAGTGCTGCGTTCTTGCTCACATCCTCGTTGCGCATGGCACCGCCATCTGCCGTGTGGATGACCTCAATAGAGGTGTCCTTACCGAAGTCGTAATCATTCGGCGCATCGATACTGTATTCCAGCGCATACGCCGGAGCCGCCAGAGTCGCTGTCATGCAAAGGCTCAGGCAAAGGGTAATGATTTTTTTCATTCTGCCGTTTCCTCCTCATCTGCGTTTTCTTTTCTGTGCTTCACCAGCAGCGCACCGCCGACACCGGCTCCTGCCGCAGCCACGACACCGATGGGGATGAGCACATAGGACCAGCGGAGCGAGGACATTGCGCCGGCAGTTTTTGCAGCCTCTGCGGGCTGGATAGGCACGCCTTCGAAAATGGCAACATAGCGAACGCGATTTAATGCGATGCGGCTCACCGTGCCGGTATAATCCGCCGTAACCGTATAGCCTTTCACGTAGCTGCTGGTGGCGCTGCCGATATAGACGGCAACGGCTGTAAAGCGGTCACCCACGGCGTATCCATCCATGTTTGCGGTATTGTCGGTCTGCCACTGAATGTCGGAGAGCGTCAGGGTCCTGCCGCCGTCCTCAATGCTCTTGGGGATGTACTGTGTATCCTGCTCGGCAAGATTGGGATAGCTGCGCTTGACGGAAAGCTGCTTTGTAGAACTGCCATAGCCGGACGGCTCGACCTGCACGGTGTCGAGCTTCAACGTGAGCGTGCCCATGAGTCCGTCGTCCGTGATGAACTCACGCTCCTGCGGCAACAGCGCCAGCACGGATTCCATGTCTTTTTTTGCGCTCTCGATAGAAACATGCTCCGTGTGCTGGCGGCTCTCGTTTTCCGGCAGTTCCTGGCGCAACAGATCGACGAGCGTATAATGATAGCCGTCTTTTTCAAAGTCCGAGCGCGCAATGCCCGCAGGATCGTCTTCCGGACTCAGATCATAGATTTTCTTCAGTTCTGTGCCATCGTCGTTTCGGACGATGGCGGTGGGGTAGCAGACCTTGGCGTCCGGCACCGCGGGTTCAAAGTCCGCCGCCAGCGCAGTGGGAGTCAGTGCCAAAGTCAGGCACAGCGCCGCAGCGCAGAGGGATAGCATTCGTTTCATTTTGTGTTCCTCTTTTCTTTTTTTTATAGTAATTTTTCGTCTGCTCCAGCAGAAGGTCATATTCCCAAGGTTCCAACTCTAAGGAGAGATAGGCGCCGTCTTTCGACATACCGTCTACCCGGTAGCTCAGCACAAGTGGAAGCTGCCGCTGCTTTTTCACATCCTGGGGTGAGATCCAACCAACGCCGCCCACAAAGACGGAGCGGATGGCAGACTCATAGTTTTCTTCATAGCCCTGCCAGAGAAGTGCCTCCCGCAGCTCTTCCCGCAGCTTTCTGCTTTGGGGAACGGGAACCAAACGCTCCGGTTCCAACAGAAATCGGGGATGCAGAGTTTCTAAGCAACCGTCCAGCGCAACTCTCAGGGAGGCATCTTTTTTCGTCAAGCCGCTGCGCCGGTAATCTGCCGCCAGAACATCCTCGCCCTGGGCGTCGCCGGGGAAAAGGCGCACACAGCGGATGAGTTCATAGGCGTGGGCATCATCCATCATACCAAGGACACGGGTCCCATCCATGGGGAGCGTCCGGTAATGGTCGATGGCCTCCGCCAATGCAGAAAACTGCCTCACATCCCATCCGGGCCTTCCGGGGCGGAGATCGTCCACGGTGTAATAGGTCATGCACATTCAGACATCCTCCTCACTTCATATTCATGCCGCCCATCGTGGGCGCGTCGGTCTGCTCCTGCGCTTGAAGCTCTGCCAGCTTCGGCTTTGCCCACTCCGGCAGGAACTTGTCATCCAGTACGCCGACAAAATCCTCCCGATTCCATCTGGCAGTTTCACCGTCCGCAAGGCTGGTGGCAAAGACCGCTCGACCGCTGGAATGGGGCTTGCAACCAAAGCCGCTTTGGGCATATAGAAGCTGGTATTTCTGTCCCCAATACTGTTCTCGCAGTACATCCGGTGACAGCACCAGCACCTTGCCGGTATAGTCCTGCTCGGCGCGGTCACCGACACAATGCTCCGCGCCGAAGAGATTTAACGCCTGCACCGCCTTGCGGTAGAAACTGACGAAGCCATCCAGCACAGCCGGATGGCTTCGGACAACAAAGTCGCTGTTGTGGTTGATGTCTTTGGGAATGCAGGCGCGCTCCGCCCACTGCTTGTTGGCATGGCCGAAACGTCCATCCCACTTGAGTTCGTGCAGGGTGTTGGCAAGTACCCACGCGGTGCGCTTGTAGCCGTATTCGTCCAGCACGACCTTTAAACAATCTGTCTGAAGGTTCATGCCATCGAAGTTCTGGCGGATGGCGTCCTCGATAGCATTTCGGCAGGCAATGTTCGCCTTGTAACTCTCCCGCCAAAGGGAAAGTTCATTCCGCTTACGGGCTTCAGCAGCGGAATACGGGTAGAGGTAGGTATCATTCATCCCGAGACCTCCTCCTTTTCCAGCAGACGGCACACGCCTTCCATCTGCACACCGGAATCCTCCAGCATGGTGCGAACATCATCGTCCAGCTCGTCGATGAGCACATCTGCGGCGGTTTTCTTTGCTGCCTGCACGATGACTTTGCCATCCTCCACGAAAGACTCCAGCGCGGCGTTAGGCGAGATCCCTGCCTCCGCCAGCTGGCAGGGCGGAATTTCAAGGCCGGAGCAGTGTGGTTCGTGTTCACAGGCACCGCACGCTGTTTCCGACATTCCAGTCTCCAGCGCCATCTGGCTTCTCTCCGCCAGACGGGAGATCATCTGCGGCGCAACGGTGGAGATGAGAGAAATGGTTTTCAGCAGTTCCGCTACGGTGGGATCTCCCGGCAGCAGCAGAATACAGCCGCTGTCGGTATGGAGGATCAGGTCGCTGACGCCTGCAAGTCCGGAGAGCTGCAAAGCGGCGCGAGGAATAGAAAGAGTTTTATTGTTAGGATCATGGTTCAAATTGAATTTCATGCTGTTTTCCTCCTTGGTGGATATTTTGGGATATGGACCAGCTTCAGCTCCCATTCGCCCAACGGCTCGTCGAAGAGGTTCATCTGGCTGGTCATGTAGGGGCGGGGATCGTAGTTGGTGATGATGAGTTCGCCGAAGGACGAGCCCTTTTTCTGAGAGAGCGGATTGCTGCGCTGGAAAGATGAAATGTACCAATCCTGATAGAGCTTACGGATAAAGGGACAGTCGTTGTAGGACAGTACCACATAACTGTCACGGCCAGTTAGTACCTGCCAGAGCCGGACATGGAATCTGCGGAAACGTCCCAGCTTCCCAGCGACACGGTAGAGCCGCTCCGTTTTGACATAGGGCGGATCGGCATAGATAAGACTGCCTTTTTTATCTCGTTCCCGAATGAGCTGCAAGGCGTTTTTGTTCTCCAGCGGCACATCTTTTAACCGTGCGGACACCGGTGGAAACAGCTTTAGGAAGCGTTCGACATCCAACCCTTTGACACCGAAAGAGTTGATCGTCCCGCTGAAGCTGCCGCGGATGGCAAGGTAATACGCCGCTGCCCGCTTTACATCGTAAAGCGCCAGCCGCTCCTGAAAGATGGGGAGCAGTTCTCCGGCCTGCTCCTCCGTAAAGCAGGAGCGATCTCCCAGACACTCGATCTCCGCCTGCACATTTTGAAAGTAGACCTCCTTGTGGGCGACAAAGTCCCGGTAATACTCGAAGAGCTTGCGGCCGTGGATGGGCAGGAATTTCAGTTCCCGCAGCAAAACATTGGAGCATTCCTTGATGCAAGAGAACAGGTTCACCAGCTCGGCATCCAAGTCGTTATAAATGTCCAATCGGTTTGGGTCCGGCGGCAGAGCCAGCAGCACCGCGCCGCTGCCGCCGAACGGTTCCACATACTGCGTCAGCTTGGGCGGGAAAAGCTGCAGGATGTACGGTGCGATCTTCTCCTTGCTGCCGATCCAGGGAAAGGGCGGCTTAGCCATGTCCGGCCTCCTCGTCCTCACGAAACCGATCCATAGACCGTTCCAGACCGTTGATGGCCGCTTCCAGTCCTGCCGCCATCCGTTTCAGCTGGCGGATGGTGTCGTAGACCTCACCGGCAGTTGTGGCGTAAAAGTAGCCACTGCGGTCGCTGGCGATGGGATGGGTCTTGCGCCGCAGCTGATTCACCAGCTTTCGCAGGTCGGTCCCGCTGACATGGAGTGCTCGCTCCAGTTCCGTCCCACCGACGCGGTTTTTCCTGCCGGAGCAGGAGCCTTTGAGGTAAGCCAACAGTTGTTCATCGCGCATGTTTTCTCCTTTCCGGGGTGATTTCCCGAAAAGGGCATAAAAAAAGAAGGGGCCGATCCCCTTTCGGAAAATCGGCCCCTAAAATGATTTTTAATGGCTTCTGCGAGCCATGGTGGTATTACTTCATTTTTATCTTCATTTCCTGAGATTCCTGCACTGGCGTCAGCATGGGCTGATAGTCCGCACGGTGCAGCAGACCGTAGGGTGAAAGCACTGCGTTGTCCTCCCTGATGAGGTCGCAGCCATAGGCGTAGAGATTTACATGGGAAATCAGCAATTCCACCGAGTGGTCATCCGTCATGAAGTGAAGCTGGTCGATGGCCGTTTCCTGCGGCGAGCTGATCTCCGGTGTGAGGACGTAGTCATCCAGATGCTCCGTCAAGCCTATGGCGGTTTCGATGTCCTGCACCTCAAACTGCTTCAGCAGAGCCTTCAGCTTTGGAGGCTGCTTTTCAGGAAAAGGAATATCCTGCACTGCTTTGGCGAACTCGTTGAACGCCTCCAGTTCAGAGGGGAGGTCTGCGAAAAAGGCAGCGTTGGGAAGAATACCGTCATAGTTGAGGACAACGGTATTTTCCCAATTCAGGGTGCCGAGCTGCTCCTGTGCCGCAGCCAGCGCTTCTTCTGACGCCGGAAGATCCAACTCCGTTGTGCGGTTACCTCCAATGTCGGGATGCAGTCCAAGCGTGAGCCGAAAGAGGTATCCCGGCTTTTCCGGCAGCGTCTTTTGGACGGGCGGCGCGGTTGTCAGCTCGCCATCCCGCAGCACATACAGGCTGCCCACAAAAACGCCGTTTTCACTGCACCGCATCATTCTTCCAATGCCGGCGAAGTCCAGCATCTCGAACACCTCGTCGGATATGCCGTCCAGCTCGGGGACAAACTCGTTTTCTGCGTAAAACCGGCCGAGGGCAGCATCGTCTGCGGCATCCACTACATGATAACAGTCGGTTTTTGCGCTGACCGCCAGATCCCGCAGATCCTGCAGCGTGATGACGCCGCCGTTGGTATCGACTTTATTCTGCACCTCCATGCGCAGGAAACCGTCAAAGGCGACCTCCTGCACCTCGTCCAGCGCCGACAGAAGCGCAGCGAGATCGTTAAGCTCGTTGAGACTGATCTCTAACCCGTCCAAATTGGGAGCGAGATACTCAAAAGCATAGTAGTCTTCGATCTCCATGTATAGGATGTCATCTTTCTGAAGGCGTACCTTGTCCAGCGCGTCCCACAGTTCCCACGGTGAGGCGGGCAAGTCCAGCTTTGCGTATGCATCGCTGTTAGGATTGCCCTCCTTTGCCAGATACATGGCAAACACTTTCTTAGCCAAACTTCATTCCTCCCATCTTCTGCTCATAGTAACCGGGGTCAGCACCGGGGACGCCCCAGCCGTGCATACTACCGCATTCCATGGCAAGGCGCTGCTCCTGCGTCACTCCAAGTCGCTCGTTGTTATAGTCTGCCAACTCTTGGTTATGCGCTGGATCGTCCGTGGACCAGTCGCTGGGATAGTAGCCGCTCTCGCCGCGCTTGATGCAGATGAGTTCGCCGGTGCTGGCAAGGGTAGAGAAGCACAGCTCCGGGAGACCCTCCGCCAACTTGGGAGAGAAAAGCTCCTGCTCCGTTTGGATGCTCCACTCGTCCGAGTTCCAAAGGTGGACATACAATTCACCGCCGTCATCCACGGAAATTTCCCGCTGCTCAAAGCCCTCGCCCCAGCCGTCCGACGCCTGCCCGGTGAGGTATTCCTTTAAGATTCCCAGTTCTGTGTCCGATAATTCCCCGGCGACGAGGCATTCCGCCACGCCCCAGAGCTGCCGGTCACGCTCCTCCACGGTGAAGACGGCAGAGCGTACCTTGCGGTCAACGCTGTCGGCTTCATCATACCAATGCATGAGACCGCGCTCCGTCTCCTCCGGCATCCGGTTTTTCACCAGCGCCGCCGTGATCTGATCCTGATAGCCGCGCAACTCACTGCCCTCCAGCAATGTGCTGCTGTCGTCAAATTCGCCATACTCGTTTCGCTCGTAGAGATCGGCGGTCAGGGGCATATATAGCTTGAGCGTGGTCAGCTTGGGCGGCAGCACCGTGAAGCTGTCCTCGCCGGGGGCGAGCGGCAGCGTGCGGCCGTTGTCCCATTTCATGTGGAGCTGCCCCGCATCGTCCACGAAGTCCACCTCGCCCTCGGTGCCGGGAAGAATGGGCGCGTAGGGGTCTTCCATCGAATTGAGTCGGACGCGAGTGCCGGGGGGATACTGCTCCTTGATAAAATTCACCATTTTTCTGTCCATCATTTTATTCCTCCCATTGTCATGCCCTGATCGGGCATTTTTTGATATTCCTCCAACTGGCGGGGATTCTCCTCGCCATAGAAGTCAAAGATCATGTCATCCACCTGCTTGCGGACGCTGGGATTGTCGGTCAGCACCTCGTAACGGAAGCCTGTGGTGGGGCGATACGGCAACTCCTCTTGAATGCATTTGAAAAAGGCTTCGGCATCGGTAAACTCCTGTGTATCGCCATTGGCATAGGTGACGCGGCCCACCAGAGGCTTGTCCCGCGCCATATTCTGCCGCTGCACATCCAGATCATAGGCCGTACAGTAGCAGTTATAATCTCCAGGGGACGGATTGCAGCGCAGGCAGTAGCGGTAGCGCTCCGTTTCCACGATGTAGCCGTAGTTTTGTGTCCAGCCGCCGCCGATTTTCCCGCCGTGTTCATAGCAGAAACGCTCCATAGCGAAGCGGTTTTTCAGCACACTCTCCCGCAGCGTGTCCACGACCTGCTGTAGCTCCGCCTTGAACGCGGGGCTGTTCAGCTCCTCCGGGCCGCGGGGCCACCATGTATGCCAGAACTCGTTGCCGCTACGCCCGAAGTCCATCCGGACGTGGCCAACGGTTCCCAGTCGCTTATCTTCTTCGGGGTGCGGGGTATAAAATAAGCCCGCCTCCTCCGTGCGGGCAGGACGGATATGAAATTGTGTTGCATCTTTCAAGATTTTGGTCTCCTTCCGGTGTGGTATTTAGCTTTACACATTTTGGGTAGTGTGCTATGATGTGGCAAATAAATCGGCGTTTGTAACGGAGGATTTACAATGAAGAAAATTGGATTAGGTATTGCAGTACTACTCTTTGCCATTATAATTTCTCTTTGCTCATCAGGAATGGGGCTGCTCGTTATCGGAATTGGGATTGTAGGATTGATTTTTTCAATCATAGGATTTATGGAACGCAAGTAAAATGACTTCAAGTTTGTCTGCTTATTAAGCGGCTTGTTCCAAATGGATCGAGCCGCTTTTGCTTACATCATCCTCTGCCCCTGCGTCTGCTCCGGAAAGGGCGGGTCCAAGCGGCGCAGCAGGCCGAACTCTGTTTTTGTCACGCAGTCGTTTTCCATGCAGTCCTGACCGTATTTCTCAAAATCCATGTAGCCCTCCAGCTCGTAGATGGCCTCATCGTCCAGCCCCAGCGTTTCCTGCAATCGCTGCTGACCGTAACCGTAGGCGCCCTCCGTGATGCGCTGGTAGTTGTCCAGATTTCGCAGGAGCTCACAGGCTCCGCGCAGAGTATCTGGCCGCTCCGCCTCCAGCACGGCGGCGTAGGTCAGGAGCGCACCGTCCTGTTGCCAGATGTCCTCCAAGGCTTCGGCAAAATCGTTGTAATCCTCCACGGTGGGGCAATCCGTATCACGGATCAGCTCCCCGATGTATGGCACCTTGAAGCGAATATCACAGAGCATGGCATCCGCGAAAACATCAATATCAAGGTAAGCCTTCACAGCGTCGAGGTATTCCTCGTCAGCGGGGAGGACGAGGGTGTAGTCCGGCTTTCCATCGACGCGCAGCGTCATGCGGAGCATTTCATCCCTGCTCTCATCCCGCCAAGGCTCTGCCGGCGAAAGATAGCTGCGGTCGATCCCCATATCCGGCGTCAGCAAACTGCGGGCGTTGGGGACAAAGGCACTGTACCGGGCATAGTTGTACCCCTGCGGGTCAATAAGGAATCCGTCCTTTCCCTCCGCGTCGAGGACGAGCAGACAGTGCCTGGCAGCCTCATCGTGCCGGATGGCATTTTTGTTTTCCGCGATGAAATCATAGTCAGCCAGCAGTGCGCGGCTGAACTGTTGGAACCGCAGGCTTGGCAGCTCAATGACCTTATCCACGGCACAGGGGTCTGCCTCGCACCCGGTCTGCTTACACTTCAGTTCTGCCTGAATGATCATTGTGAAAGCCCTCCCATCACCATGTGGTTGCTTTGACCACCGTTCATCACTTCTTCCATGCTGATATAGCCCTTATAGGCGATGTAGCCCCGGTCGGTGAACATTCCGTCCTCCTCATTCATGCGATCCGCGCCATACTTTTCATAGTCGTAAAAAGCGTCGAGATTTTCGTCATACTCGAAGCGGCCAGACTGCTGGATCATGTACTTGCCGTATTCCTGCGGCGTATGCGCACCGGGAGCGAGGTCAAAGAGGTCAAGGCTTTCCGCAAGGTTTTTGATCTGTGCCGCAGACTTTGGCTCTGCCAGTATGACCACGGCACCCAGCTTTTCCATATCCGCTTTTGACAACCCATCCGTTGCCGTTGCCAGTTCGTTGAGGTCGGCGAGAGTTTCATGCTCCATCTCCAGAAGAACATCCACTTCATCGGGGAGTTGACTGCTCTCCAGCCGCAGGCGGACATCGGCGGGATCTGTGATGCCCCCGCGAAGGAGGGCGCGGTCGATCTCCTCCTGAATCATGGGGAGGAACAGCCATGTGATGTGTTCTGTGTCCTCCGGTTCGGCTTTGGAGGTCACAGCAACCGTGATGGCGTTCGGCTCATAGTAATAGCAGGGAAAGAACCGACCGTCGTAGACCTGCTCTAACTTCATGCCGTTGTCTTAGACCACGCCGTAGGGTGTGATCGTGCCGCTGCCGCTTTCGATGAGCTGCCGTGCGGTTTCCTCGCCGTCCAGCGCATCCAATTCCTCTGTCTTGGCACATCCTCCGTGCAGGTTCATGTAGTGGTCACGGCCGATGGCGGCGAGGTCGGAAAAGTCAGTGATGACCGTGGCCTGCTGGCAGCAGAAGGTCAGGTTGATGAGATCCTTCAGCTCAAAAAGCTCCAGCTTGTGGGCCGTTGCCTGAAACTGTGCGGCCTCGCCGGTGTCGAAGCTGTCCAGCCGCTTGGCGAGGTAGTTCAGCTCCTCCACGTTGACCGTGAGCATTTCCGTGCGCTTGAGCACAGAGAAAAAACTATCAACCGCCACCACCTTGCAGTCGGCCTTGACCGCATCGCCGATCTCCAACGCCTTCAGCAGCTCCATGCTGTATGTGTACTGGTCATGCGGAATGGGGAACGGGATGGTCGCCACACCGTATTCCGGGTGGTTGGGATTACTCAAAACTGCGCTCATCATGATCATTGTCCTCCTTTTTCTCGTTGATCTCGTTCATTCGGCTCCGCAGGCAGGTTCCGTCCGCGCCCCAGCAGAGAAAACCATGGCGGGGGTAAGGGCAGTCCTTGCACTCCGGGGAGCGGCTGCAAACAGGCTCCGGCAGCGGTTCCTGCTGAAAGCCGGGAAAGTGCGGAAGAATGAGTTTGAAGTGGATCGTGCCGTAAATTTCCATCATTTTTCCTCCTGTTAAAATAAAAAATGCCGGACATTTCTGTCCGGCCTGCGTGGATACTTATTTCATTGTCATGCCGCTCTGTTCCGGCGCATCCCGCTGCCGCGGAACATCCGCGGGCAGCAGTCCGCCGACCTGGTCCATGAGCTCCGCCAGTTCCTGATCCCGTCCGAAGGATAGCGTTTCGTCCTGTTCACGGACGAACGCCAGCGCGCGGTAGATCTCCGCAAGCTGCTCCGGCTCAAAAAGGGCGTCTTTTTGAACAAGTCCACTGCGCACGGTGAAGTCGCGTTTGGCGGCGTCATAGTCGTCCTGGAAATAATGTCCGTGATGGACGCCCTCTCGGTCGAAGTCCCACTCCCAGGTCACAAACTGTACGCCGCGCTCGGTGGGGTGGCCCGCCAGCACCGCGTCACCGAAGTCCGCGAGGATACGGTAGTCGCCGGTGAGACCGCCGACCTTGAGAAGCGTGGCGGTTTCCAGAATCGCCATGTATTCCGAAGTCATTTTAGCGGTGTCGATGACGCTTTGCAGCGCATCCTGCGCCCGGACGCTGTCCACGTTCTCCTGCCGGTACAACACGCTGCCCTTGCCGGAAACGCGGCAGAGGCGCCCTTTTTCCCAGCGGACGGGCAGGTGGTGATCTTCAATCGGTTCCACCGTGAAACCGTTCTGCCGCAGCCGAATGGCGGTTTCTTCAAGGTAACGGAGCTGCGCGGTTTCGTTCTGATCGTTCATTTTGGAATCCTCCTTGCAGACAAAAAAATAAGCCGGAGCATCCTAAAAATGCTCCGGCCGGTTGACGGATTAAGTTGTGAAATGAAAAAGGGCGCCTATTTGATGGCTTCGACGAAACCAACAAACAGACGCCTGAAAGATCGTATGAAATTTTGAGGAAAGATCGCTCTATTCTGCGCCCGCAAAAAGGGCGCTTCTCAGGATTTTACCTTTGAATCTGTGAAAGGGGGAGTTCGAATCCCTTCAAACCGTGGGGAACTCCGAAAATATCTATTGAAAAAATGGTGAAATTTTAGAAATACAAAAAGCCACACCCCTTGGCACTCTAAGCGTTTCGCTTAAAATATCCAGATTGGTGTGGCTTTTTGGTACGCCGTGAGGGATTCGAACCCCCGGCCTTCTGGTCCGTAGGTTGTCTCACGCGCAAATCGGAGCCATTTCGGCTCCGATTTGTGCTTTTTACCGCCGTTCGCTCGGCGGCTCTTCCGTTGTTTCCGTCCAGCCCTGCCCGCTTTTTTCGCGTTCTGGGTCAAAAGTGGGTCAGAGGCTGTAATATCCGTAGAGGACTGGCGAGCTGCAACCTTGCGCCACAGTCCACACTATCTATCCTCATACCACAAATGGCGTAAAAGACAGCGTTTCGTGGGTATATTTTCCCCGCACCGCGTTCGCCTCGTCCTCGCTGACAGGGCGGAAGCCCTTGCCGCCAACATAGTGGTCGGTCGTATCGGAGTAGAACCAGCCGTCCAAAGAAATCAGCGTTTCCAAATGCCGCAGCGCGCCGTTTTCGTAGCGGTAGTAGGAGAAAGTCCCCTCGCTCGCACCGTCGCTGCCCTCGTGGGCGAGACTGCCGTCGGTGCAGAGGTACCAGCGGCTGCGGCTCCAGCCGTCCACGACGCGAACGGCTTTTGCGCCGTCGAGGCAGTAAATATTGAAGATCACGGTATGGCCGTCGCCCCAGTCCGCGCCGAGCAGCAGCTCAGGGATCCCATCACCGTCAAGATCACGCAGCAGCCAGCCGGGCGTCTGGTAGTAGTCGTTCACGGACAGAAGATCGTGGCTGAAGTCGGTCTGCACCTCGCTCGCGCCGGAGCGCCGCAGGCCGCTGATCTCGGCGAGCAGCGCGTCGTAGGCAGCGTAGCCGGTCGTGATAGCCGCACCGCCGCGCGCAGGGGGCGAAAACACGGAGGAGGCAGGGCACATGTCATTTATGTGGATTCCGTTGTCCTTCAAAAATCGCGTGAGTACGCCTTGTGAGTCGCTTTGCAGTGCCTCGTATTGGCGCTGGCTGACAGGATCGTTTAACAGGAACTGCACATCGGACGGCAACACCAGCAGATACACATACTCATCATCGGCTCCGAGGACATACTCGGCGATGCCGAGAATCTCGGGGACAGGCAGTGCGTCATAGCCCCTCCATTCCTTGAAATTATCCCAGCTCATAGCGACCAGCCACCATACGTTGCCCATTCCCCCGTCGGGATACGCCGCAAGCGCGTTCTTTTCCGACAGATGGAACAGCATGATCCCATATCCCAGATAGGTAGTCCCCTTGTCGCAGGCGGAGAGCTCTGCAATATCCTCCCATGCAGCGGGAACGGTGAGCGTCAGCGACAGCGTCGGCTCGGTCATGGTTTTCATTTCCTCCTCTGCCGGCTCGCTTGCGCCAATACATCCAAACAGATAGTCTCTCAACTCCGTACTTCCGGAACGCAGCTCATAGAGCCGCGCTGTCTTGCCGTCAGTAATGGGGTTGACCAGCATTTCACGCTCAGAGAGCATGATCTCGCAGCGTTCGCCCGCGGCGCTGATAAAATAGAGCCTTGCATAGCAGTCCTCCATTGCTGACGCAGCACCAAGGCGTTTGTATTGCAGGGCATCCAGCAGAGCGTAGACGGCGTCCGTTTCTTCCGCCGTCAACTGGACGTTGGATGGCTGCGCGCCGCTTGCGTCCGTTACATCGGCATAAGTGACCTGTTCCCGATGGAAACCGACCAGTCCGGCGGCGTCGGTATCCGTAGGCGGATTCGTCAGAAAGCACACCGCTACAACGACGCACACGGCGACCGACGCCGCGACCACCCAGAACGCGGGCTTTTTGTAGTGAAGTGCATTCTTCACACGCTCCTTGACGCCAACTTCACCGAACGCCAGCGGGCAGGTGATGACTGCCTTGCGCGGCATACTGCACGCAAGCAGCACCGTGGAATAGGTCTTGACGGCGCTCTCGTCCATCGTGCGGATCACCCGCTCATCGCAGGCCAGTTCAATGTCGCGGCAGAGCAGCGTATAGGCGAGCCACAGCACGGGGTTGAACCAGTAAACCGCAAGCAGCGCGAAGCCCAGCGGTTTCCACCAGTGGTCACGCCGCGCGAGATGCGCCCTCTCATGCGAGAGTACATTCTGCCGTTGCACCTCGTCCAGCCCGGATGGCAGATAGATGTGTGGTTTTACAACACCGAGGATAAACGGCGAGGAAATGGCATCGCAAAGATAAATGTTATCCTGAATGGGGAGCGACACGCTCACGCGTCGGCGCAGCCGAAGATAGCTTGCGAGCGCATAGAGCAGCATGGCTCCAAGGCCGATGAGCCACACCCAGCCTGCGATCTCCGTCCAGACATAGAGCGGGTTGACGCTGGCTGTCGGCACGGCGGCAAAATGTTCGCTGAGTGAGGGATTCACAGCATTGTCGATGACGCTCACGCCGCTGGTGATGGTCGGCGCGGGAGCAGACTGCACGGCCACGGGACTGACCGTTTCTGCACTGGGGATCAGACTCAGCGCACTCTCTATGGAAAATGGCAGCACAAGCCGCAGCGCGACGATGCCCCAGAGCAGAACATTCATCCACTTGGGAGAACGCTTTGATACCAGGCGCAGTACCAGCACGGCCAGCACCAGCCAGCTTGCGGAAATGCTCAGATTCAAGAGCTTCAAAAAGACGGCAGCCATGGTCTCACTCCTTTCCGCAGCGGTCGATCATGCGCTGAATTTCCGCAATGTCCTTCTCCGAAAGAGATTTCCGTGTGGTAAAGGCGGCAAGAAATGCGGGAAGGGAACCGTCGAAGGTGTCCTCCACAAATTTCTCACTCTGTACGGCGTTATAGCCCTCCTGTGAGAGAAGGGAAGTAACCGTGCCGTTTTCGTTCTGAAAGATACCGTGTTCGCAGAGTTTTTTCAAAACTGTGTAGGTCGTGGATTTTTTCCATTGCAGCTCCTGTTCGCACAGTTTCACCAGTTCACCGGAGGTCAGCGGCTCGTGCTGCCAGATGAGTTCTGCAAAATGCGTCTCAACAACGCCCAGTTTGTAACCGTCCATGTGGGCCTCCTTTCTTTGTTGGTCTATTTATGATAGATTTTTGATACTTGAAGTCTATCATAAGTAGACTGTACCTGTCAAGCACATTTTGCGCCGCGATTACGAAAAATTGGTAAAACCGGTGCGTTCAATAACATTCCGCTCCTCTGGACATTCCACCACTGGGTCTATCGGCCGGAAACGTAAGGGAAAGCGCCTCACCGAAAGACGGGGCGCTTATTGCTGTCTGTGTGGGCTTCTCAGCCGTTCTCAAAGAGTTCTGTGGTGGCGTTGAGGGGCACTCAAATAGGCCGGAGCATAGAAAAATGCTCCGGCCGGTTGATAGATTAAGTCGTGAAATGAAAAAGGGCGCCTATTTGATGGCTTCGATGAAACCAACAAACAGACGCCTGAAAGATCGTATGAAATTTTGAGGAAAAAACGCTCTATTCTGCACCCGCAAAAAAGGCGCTTCTCAGGATTTTACCTTTGAATCTGTGAAAAGGGGAGTTCGAATCTCCCCAGTTACCAAAATAACGCGAAAATATCTTTTTTTCTGAGTGCAGAATTTGAAATAAAAAAAGGTGGCAACCCTTTGGTATTCTAAGCGTTGCGCTTACAATATCCGAATTGTTGCCACCTTATGGCGCGGAAGAGAGGATTTGAACCTCCGCGGCGCTTTTTACACGCCCTACTCCCTTAGCAGGGGAGCCCCTTCGGCCTCTTGGGTACTTCCGCAGGTCGATGGAAAAATTCAGTTGGCGGAGAGAGTGGGATTCGAACCCACGGATGCTTTCACATCGCCGGTTTTCA
>OGES01000470.1_pt1 | contig 40691 bp, 30 predicted proteins | sample 1570711 | NCBI WGS metagenome assembly OGES01 (sample SAMEA2582133, study PRJEB24529) | metagenome | biome: Human gut stool | place: China | collected 2011 | reverse complement strand
GTAGCGGAAGTGGCGGCAGTGGTCGCTGCCGTCCACCACGCCCCTGCGCGAGCAGGCGACCTCGCGCTCGTTCACCGCAGAGCCGTGGGCGCAGTAGGCACAGCGCGGCTCAATGTCCTTGCGGAACGGATTTCTCATGTCCTCTCTCCCCTTTTTCTTTCTTTTTATTATAGGCTCAAAAGGTCGATCGCGCCGTCCTTCATCACGGCGCGCAGCTGCGTGACGGGGTGGTCGTAGGAGTCGATGATGCGCGTGGCGATGACGTCCTCCAGCTCCTTCTGGATGGTGCGGCGCAGGTTGCGCGCGCCGTAGGTGAGCGAGTAGGACTTGTTCGCCAGATATGCGGCGACGGCATCGTCGTAGGTGAAGATGAAGCCCTTCTCCTTCAGGCTGGCCGCCAGCTCGTCGAGCATGATGCGGGCGATGGATACGAAGTTCTTCTCGTCGAGGCGATTGAAGCAGATGATCTCGTCCACGCGGTTGATGAACTCGGGACGCAGGAACTCGCCGAGCGCCTTCATGATGCGCTCGCGGTTCTGCTCGCTGACGCTGCGGCCGAAGCCGACGCTGCCCTCCTTGCGGTCGCTGCCGGCGTTGGAGGTCATGACGATGACGGTGTTTTCAAAGTTGACCTTGCGGCCGTGCGCGTCGGTCACCTCGCCGTCGTCGAGAATTTGCAGCAGGACGTTCAGCACGTCCGGATGCGCCTTCTCGATCTCATCGAAGAGAATGACGGCGTAGGGCTTGCGGCGAATTTTTTCGGTCAGCTGACCGGCCTCGTCATAGCCGACGTAGCCCGGAGGGGAGCCGACGAGACGCGAGACGGAGTGCTTCTCCATAAACTCCGACATATCGAGACGAATGAGCGAGTCGGGCGAGTCGAAGAGGTCGGCGGCAAGCTGCTTGACCAGCTCCGTCTTGCCCACGCCGGTGGGGCCGACGAAAATGAAGCTCACGGGCTTGTGCTTCGGGCTGATGCCCACGCGCCCGCGGCGAATGGCCGCAGCGACCGCGTCCACGGCCTCGTCCTGCCCGATGATGTGCTTTTTCAGGCGGTCGGCCAGCTCGCTCAGGCGCTTGAACTCGGCCTCGCGGATGCGGCTGGCGGGAATTTTCGTCCACAGCTCGATCACGCGGGCGAGATTGTCCATCGTCAGCTCGGGATCGCCCTGCGCGCAGAGACCGTCCAGCTCGCTCTGCGCCTGAAGCTCCAGACTTTTCAGCTCAGCCAGACGCTCGAAGTCGGGATTCTCGGTCTCCGCCTCGAGCAGCTCGCGCTCCTTGGCGTAATCGTCCAGCTCGCGGCGCAGCTCCATGCGGCGGTTGATGTTCTTGTCGTGCAGGTTCATGTCCGAGCACGCCTCGTCGATCAGGTCGATGGCCTTGTCCGGCAGGAAGCGGTCGGTGATGTAGCGCTCGGAGAGCACGACGGCCTGGCGCAGGATACCGTCGGGAATTTTCACGCCGTGGAAGGACTCGTAGTAGTGGGCGATGCCCTTGAGAATTTTGAGCGTATCCTCCATGCTCGGCTCGTTGACCGTGACGGGCTGGAAGCGGCGCTCGAGCGCGGTGTCCTTCTCGATGTGCTTGCGGTACTCGTTGAAGGTCGTCGCGCCGATGACCTGAATTTCGCCGCGCGAGAGGGCGGGCTTCAAAATATTGGCGGCGTTCATGCTGCCCTCGGCGTCGCCCGCGCCGACGATGTTATGCACCTCGTCGATGACGAGAATGATGTTGCCGAGCTTGCGGATTTCCTCAATAAGACCCTTCATGCGGCTCTCGAACTGGCCGCGGAACTGCGTGCCGGCGACAAGCGCGGTGAGGTCAAGGAGATAGACCTCCTTGCTGCGGAGCTTGAAGGGCACCTCGCCCGTCGCGATGCGCTGGGCAAGGCCCTCGGCGATGGCCGTCTTGCCGACGCCCGGCTCGCCGATGAGCACGGGGTTATTCTTCGTCTTACGCGACAGGATGCGGATGACGTTACGAATCTCCGCGTCACGGCCGATGACGGGATCAAGCTCCTTCGTGCGGGCGCGCTCGACGAGGTCCGTGCCGTACTTCTTGAGCGCGTCGTAGGAATCTTCGGGATTGTCGCTCGTCACGGGGGAGGTCTTGACCTTCGCAAGCTCATCGGAGAAGCGGCTTCTCGTGATGCCGTGGTCGGAGAGCAGCTGGCGCACGCTCTGCGAGCCCTCGGAGAAGATGGCGAGCATCAGGTGCTCAACGGAGAGATACTCGTCGTGCAGCTTTTCGGCGGTCTTTTCGGCAAGGTTCAGGATCTTGCCGACCTCGGGCGAGGCGTACACCTCGCCGCTGCCGCCGGAGATGCGGGGCAGATTGCGGATCAGCGTGTCGAGCTCGGAGAGTAAGCCGTCGCAATCGACGCCCATCTTACCGAACAGTGACCCAATCAGTCCGCCGTCCTGATCGAGCAGGGCATAGAGCAAATGTTCGGTCGTTACATACTGGTTGCCGTTTTCCTGCGCCATGTTCTGCGCGGTCTTGACGGCTTCCAAAGCCTTTTGCGTATATTTTTCAGCATTCATTCAAGTTCACCTCAAATTCGTGTTTTTTACAATTAAGTGATTAAATCAGCAGCGTTCTGCTTCGCAGATCGCCGCGGTAGGCCATTTCAACATCGCTCGCGGAGAGCGAGCCGTCGAGATAGCCCTTGAGCAGCCGGTCGAAGAGCTGGACATAAGCGCTGATCGCACCGGCGACATCATCGGCAGTCAGCGCCTTTCCGCGCGGCATCGCGAGCGGACGAACGAAGCGCCCGTCGTACAGCGCGCAGGAAATGGAGCTGCCGAGAAGCGGTGCGAGGCACTTGTCTTCGATCTGCACCCAGAGCCGGAAGAAGCTCGTCATTGCGGAGATCAGCGCCGCCGACTGCGTGCGGAAGACGATGTTCAGCGAGCCCATCGTCTGGCCGTCGCCGCTGCTCAGATCGACCTCGTACTTGACCGTGGGGCGGTATTTGTACGATAAGCTCGACTTGAGCGACATTGTGGACGAGCCGGGGGCGAAGAACGGCACCAGCTCGCGCGTGGGCGTCATCAGCTCTTCGATGGCCTCAAAGATATCGTTCCAGCGGCGTTCAGGCGTCGGCACGGAGACGTACTCGGCCAAAATCTGGTTGACGAGCGCCGAACGGTTCGTGCCCATCCGGTGGGCCAGCGCGTCGACCTCGCGCACCACATCGTCTGACAGCGTCAGACTGTAAAGATTTTTCTTCATCATGCGCCTCCTTGGGGTTCTTTTCTTTTCTGGATGCTATCATAGCACGTGAACAAATTTTGTCAATAGTTTTATATAAATATATTTACGAGTTATATGCGAATTTACACGGAGTTCATAATTGCGAAGGAAGCGGAAAAAGGGAAAAGCCGCAGTGAATTTCACTGCGGCTTTTCCCTTTTGAGAGATATGAGAGATGAGAGAATAGCAAATTTACAGCAGGCCTTGGAGCAGGATGATGACGATCAGGATCGGCAGCACCCACTGGAAATAGGGCTTGAGCTTGGGCGAGAGCTTGATGCCCGTGCCCTTGTTGACCTCAGCAAGGTACTTGTCAAAGCCCCAGCCCCACTTCATGACGCAGAACAGCAGATACACGAGCGAGCCGATGGGCAGCAGGAGGTTGCTCACAAGGAAGTCCTCGCTGTCGAGCACGTCCTTGCCGAGAATGGGGTGGAAGTCGCTCCAGATGTTGTAGCCGAACACGCAGGGAAGACTCAGGAGCATCAGCAGCACGCCATTGATGAAAACGGCCTTCTTGCGGCTCCAGCCGAAGGTATCCATGCAGACGGCGAGGATGTTTTCAAACACCGCCAGCACCGTGGACATGCTCGCGAACATCATGAAGAGGAAGAACAGCGTGCCCCAGAAGCGGCCGCCGGACATATTGACGAACACCTGCGGCAGCGTGACGAAGAGGAGGGAGGGGCCATTGTCGGGCGCTACGCCGTAGGAGAAGCACGCGGGGAAGATGATCGTGCCGGCCATGAGCGCAACGAAGGTGTCGAGCGCGCAGATGCGGATGGACTCACCGGCGAGGGTGTGATCGTCGGACATGTAGCTGCCGAAAATCTCCATCGCCGCAATGCCGAGCGAAAGGGTGAAGAAGGCCTGATTCATCGCATCGGTGATGAGGCTGCGCAGGCCGTTTTCGCGGATGGAATCGAGCGAGGGGAGCAGATAGAACTTCATGCCCTCCGCCGCGCCGGAGAGCGTCAGGCTGTGACCGGCGAGAATGAGGATGAGCGCGAGCAGCGCGAGCATCATGACCTTGGACACGCGCTCAAGGCCCTTTTGCAGGCCGAACGAGCAGACGATGAAGCCGACGACGACGATGGCGACTGCTAAAATACCCATTTCGACTGGATCGGACAGCAGCTGGCCAAACACGGCGGACGCGTCCTCCGCGGGCATGCCGGAGTAGAACTTGCCGGTCAGGAACCTGCCAAAGTAGCTCACCATCCAGCCGGAAACCGTCGTGTAGTACATCATCAAGAGGTAGCAGCCGATCAGGCAGAACCAGCCGTGGATGTGCCACTTGGACTTGGGCTTTTCGAGCGTCTTGTAGGCGAGGATCGCGCTCTTGTGGCTCGCGCGGCCGACGGCCAGCTCCATCGTCAGCACGGGAACGCCCATGATGAGCAGGCACAGAATGTAAAAGAGAACAAAATAGCCGCCGCCGTTTTTGCCCGTCACATAGGGGAAGCGCCAGACATTCCCGATGCCGATGGCGCAGCCCGCGCTGACGAGCAGGAAGCCCAGACGGGAGCGGAACGATTCGCGTTTCATGTTGATCGACCTCATTTGTAAAAGATTTATGAACGATGTGCTTATCTTACCGCAGGAAGATGGGCTTTACAAGACCGATTATCGGATGATATAATAAGCAAAACTTATGTTATGAGGAAATGAGTACATGAATCGCAATCAGCTACGCTATTTTGTCTCCGCCGCGGAGCACCGGAGCTTCACAAAGGCGGCGGAGCAGTATTACATCTCGCAAACCGCGGTGACGCAGCAGATCCAGCAGCTTGAGCAGACGCTCGGCTGTGAGCTCTTCGACCGCAGCACACGCCCCGTGAGCCTGACGAGCGCGGGAAAGTCGTTCCTTTTGGACGCAAAAGCGATCTTAGAGCGCATGAGCCGCGCACAGGAACGCGTGCATGACGCGGCGACGGGCCTGACCGGCACACTGCGCGTCGGCTACGTGCGCGGCTATGAGCGCAGTGACCTCTCGGTCCTGATGCGCCACTTCCACCAGAAAAACGGAAACGTGCTCATCTCGTTCTACCGCTGCTCGACGGATGTGTTGGCCGCGGGGTTACTCCATCAGGAGTATGACATCGTCTTCACTTGGGACTCGACAAACCTGCGCACACAGGAGGGCGTCACGTTTCAGACGGTCGAAAAGGCTCGGCTCGTTGTCGCGCTCTATGCGGGCCATCCGCTCACGCAGCGCCGCCAGCTCACGCGGCAAGAGCTGCGCGGGGAGAACATCTTATATATGTCGCCCGACGCCGCGCCCGATTCCTACGGCGACGCCTTTTTCATGCAGCGCTACGCCGAGGCGGGCTACAAGCCGAACATTCTCTTCCGCTCGGCGGACACCGAAAGCATCCTGATGATGGTTGCGGCGGAGGAGGGGATCTCGCTCCTGCCCGACTACTGCACCAACCGCCTTTACAATGCCGACAACCTCGTCTTCGTCCCGCTCGTGGGCGAAGGGGAGGAGGAAGAGATCATCGCCGCCTGGCAGAGCGGCAACCAGAACCCCGCACTGGGACGGTTTTTGACAGAGCTCAATCAAAAAGACCCGCCTTACTGAGGCGGGTCTTTCCTATTGCAATATCAATTGTAAATTGTCACGATTCGGCCTTTTCAGCGTTCAGTGCTTCAAGTGTCTGCTCCATTTCGGCCGTTTCGGTGCGCGGCTCAAGGCGATGCAGGCAGTCGAGGCATTCGATGCAGTGCTAATGTAACGCATCTTCTCGTCTCCGCCCGCAACATCGACGAGCAGAAGACGAAAGAGCTCGAATACCAGAAAAATCTCGAGGAGGCCGCGGCGGAAGCGCACCGCGCCAACGAGGCTAAGACAAACTTCCTGCGCCGCATGAGTCACGATAAGCCCTTACAGATCAACGAGGTGGTCGCAGCCATCGCGCACTGTTACCGCAAGGAGCCGTGAGCATGAGCGAATGAAAACAGGAGACCGATACGAAAGTATCGGTCTCCTGTTTCGTTTCTCGATTTTTCAGTTCAGGAAGTCCTTGAGCTTCTTGCTGCGGCTGGGGTGACGGAGCTTGCGCAGCGCCTTGGCTTCGATCTGGCGGATGCGCTCGCGCGTGACGTTGAACTCCTTGCCGACCTCTTCGAGCGTGCGGGGACGGCCGTCCTCGATGCCGAAGCGCAGCTTCAAGACTTTCTCCTCACGCGGGGTGAGGGTGGAGAGCACGTCGACGAGCTGCTCCTGCAGCAGCGTGAAGGACGCGGCCTCGCTCGGCTCGCTCGCACCCTCGTCGGGGATGAAGTCGCCAAGGTGGCTGTCTTCCTCTTCGCCGATCGGCGTTTCGAGGGAGACGGGCTCCTGCGCGATCTTCAGGATCTCGCGCACCTTGTCGACGGGCATGTCCATCTCGGCGGCGATCTCTTCGGGAGAGGGGTCGTGGCCGAGCTCCTGCAAGAGCTGACGGGACACGCGGATAACCTTGTTGATGGTCTCGACCATATGAACGGGGATACGGATGGTGCGCGCCTGGTCAGCAATGGCGCGAGTGATGGCCTGACGGATCCACCACGTCGCGTAGGTCGAAAACTTGTAGCCCTTGGTGTAGTCGAACTTTTCGACGGCCTTGATGAGGCCGAGGTTGCCCTCCTGAATGAGGTCGAGGAACAGCATGCCGCGGCCCACGTAGCGCTTAGCGATGGACACGACGAGACGCAGGTTTGCCTCGGCCAGGCGCTGCTTGGAGCGCTCGCCCTTCTTGACGGCAGATTTGAGTGCCTTCATTTCCTCTTCGCTCAGCTCCGTGCCGTTCTTTTCGGCCTCTTCGAGCTTCTGCTTGGCCTCCACGCCCGCGGACATCGCGGTCGCGAGCGAAATTTCCTCGTCCGCCGACAGCAGCGACACCTTACCGATCTCCTTGAGGTACATGCGCACGGGGTCGTCAGTCGAGAAGCTGTCGACCAGCTCGTTCGGGTCGACGAGCTCTTCCTCTTCGATCTCGGCGATCTCCTCCATCGGCGGCTCCACATCGTCGATGCTGCTGTCGATGGCCTCGGCGGTGCCGATGTCGATGCCGAGCGTTTCGAGCGAGTCGTAGATCTGGTCGAGCTGCTCGCTCTCAAGGTTCATCTCGTCGATGGTCTCCATCAGATCGCTGGAGCTGAGCTTGCCCTTGGCCTTGCCCTTGGCAAAGATCTCCATGAGCTTTTCGCTGCCCTGCAGCAGCGCCGCCGCGGGCAGGGAGGCGACCAGCTTTTCATCCAGCGGGGGATACTTCTCCGCGGGCTTTTCCGCCTGCGCGGTATCCTCGTTCGCTTTCTTGGCCGCTGCGGCCTTTTTCGCTTTCTTCGGCAGATTGATCTCCTCAAAATCCGCCTCGGCGAGCAGCGCGTTGGCCTGTTCCTCCAGCTCTCTGCTGGTCAGCTGTTTTTCTTCCATGTTTGCTTTCCTCCGTTACCCTTATATTTATTCTTTTCCATCGCGGCCATCAGGGGATCTTCGTTGACGGCCGCGCGTTTGTGCGCTTCGTCTAAAATGATAGTGCAGTAGTCGCTGAGCGCCTGCGTGCCGTTTTTGAGCGACTCCGGCTTTTGCAGGATACCGATCAAGTGGCTGATCTCCTCCGACGTGAAAAATTCCGCCAGCGCTGGGATGTTCACCTGCCCGCTCTCGCGCAGCTGCGCGCGCAGCGCCGTGAAGAACCGGCCCAGGAGGGGGGAGGAGAAGTCCTCTTCCCGGATCGGCGGATTCTCGCCAAAGAGGGAATCGTCCAGCGTCAAAAGCCGCAGCACGCCTTCTTCGGCGAGCGCCGAGCGAAGGTCTGTGTAGCGGATCGACCGCTCGCGCGGCTGGGCGGACGCCGCGGGATTCAGGTCCCGCCGCTCCTGCTCGCGCTTTTCCTTGTAGCGGGCGCGTTTTCGCGCGCGCTCGACCTCGAGCTTCATCGCGTCGGGCGTGATGCCTGCGGCCTCGGACGCGCGCACGGTGTAAATTTCGCGCTCAACCGCGTTCGGCACTGTGGAGAGCAATCCTGCTGCCGCTTCGGCAAAGCCGATACGTCCCTCGTCGCTTTTGAGGTCGAACTTTGACTTGAGCTGCGCCATGCGGAAGTCCATCCCGCTCTCGCTGCCGGAAAGCAGATGCTCAAAGGCGTCCTTACCCTGGAACTTGATGAAGTCGTCCGCGTCCTGTTTGATGTACTGTCCGTCGACGAGCCGCTTGGGAAGCTCGAGCACCTTGACCTGAAAGTCGGTGTTATTGAGAAGCGTCAGCGCCTTCTGCGTCGCGACCTTGCCCGCGTCGTCGTTGTCGTAGCAGAGCACGATCTCCTTCGTGTAGCGACTGAGTAATTGCAGCTGCTCCGTCGTCAGCGCTGTGCCCATCGAGGCGCAAGCATTGTCGAATCCCGCCTGATGCAGCATCACGACGTCGATGTTGCCCTCGACCAAAATAATGTTGCTGCGCTTGCTCTTTTTGGCCAGGTTCAGCCCGTATAAAACGCGCCGCTTGCTGTAAACGATGGTCTCGGGCGTGTTCATATACTTCGCGCCCGGATCGTCCTTGCTGATGATGCGCCCGCCAAAGCCCAGCACATCGCCGCGCACGTCGATGATGGGGAAGATGAGGCGCTTGCGGAATTTGTCGTACAGCCCGCCGTTTTTGCCGCGGATGGCAAGACCCGAGGCAAGCAGCTCGCCGTCGCCATAGCCCTTTTTCCGCATCGCGGTCAGTAAGCCGTCCCACTCGTCCGCCGATGCACCAAGGCCGAAGTTCGTTGCATTGCGCCGCGTGATCTTGCGGTTTTTCATATACTCGAGCACCGGCGCACCCTTGGGCGAGTAGAGCTGATCGTAGTAAAAGCGCGCCGCGTCGCGGTTGAGCGACAGGATGCGCGAACGCAGCCGGCTCTCGTCGCTGTGCTCTTCTTCCGGCACGGGCATGTTCGCGCGCCGTGCGAGAAAGCGCACCGCATCGGGGAAGGAGAGATTCTCCTCCTCCATGATGAAGTTGATGACGCCGCCGCCTTTTTTGCAGCCGAAGCAGTAGCACAGCTGCTTGTCCGGCAGCACGTGGAACGAAGGCGTCTTTTCGCTGTGAAAGGGGCAGCAGCCCCACAGGCTCCCGCCGCGCGGCTGGAGCGAGACATAATTGCTGACAACGTCGACAATGTCGTTGCGGGCGATGAGCTCGTCCAAAAACTGACGGTCAAAGGCCATGGCGTCCTCCTTTCTCACTTCTGCGCACGGAACTTTTTGTTGTCAATGGATATATACGCCGAAAATAGTTACTTTCCTCTTTTTTGACGGAAAAATTCCAAGAAAATTTTTCTACGCGGAGAAAATTTGACAGACCGTGCCATTTCTCCTATAATTTCCGCAGGAATCGCTGCGCAAAGGGGGCGGAACATCGTGAATATCCGGTTGTATGCGGTAAAATCAGATCGACCGCTCTCAGAAGCGGAACGGTCCACGCTCGCGCGTTTTCTGCCACCTGAGCGGCAAGACCGCATCAAAACATCGGAACCCCTCTGCGCCTACGCGCTGCTCTGCCGTGCACTGCATGAACTTTACGGCTTGGAGGACTTACCGCAGCTTTCCTACGGCGAGCACGGCAAGCCGTACTTTGCTTCGCATCCGGACGTTCATTTCAGCCTGAGCCACACGCGCGGCGCTGCGCTGCTGGCTGTTCACAACGAGCCGATCGGCGCGGATATCGAGTGTCTTCGCCCTGTGAGCGGCGCGATGCGTACGCGCTTTCACGCGGCAAATGACGCCGATTTCTGGCGCCTCTGGGTGCAGCGGGAGAGCCGCTGCAAGCGCGCGGGGATCAGCGCCGTCGCATTGCGGGACAGGGAAGTGCCGAGCTTCCCGAATGAGCGCGTTTTCGCGCTCGAACCGTTCCCCGACTACACCGCCGGCGTCTGTACCTGCTCTGACGCTGACGTTGACAAGCCGATATACCTTACAGTAAAAGAGCTCATATAAAAGGTTCCGAAGAAGTCTCTTCGGAACCTTTTTTGCTTGATTTTTCCTCTTACAGCTCCACGACGATGGGCTCGTGGTGCGCTTTCGGCAGCAGCATATTTTTGACGTCGCTCGTTTTGAGCTTGATGGTCGAGGTGCAGAGGCACGGGTGGCAGGAGAAGTACTCCGCCTCATAGGTCTCCTTGTCGATGAGCAGCTGCACGCGGTTTTCATCATCGTTCATCAGGCCGAGGATCGTCGCTGAACCCGGCGTGCAGTGCAGCAAGTCCCAAAGCTGCTCTTCCGGCGCGAACGACAGGCGGGCCGAGCCGATCTGCTGGCTCAAGTCCTTCGTATGAAACGCCTTGTGCGGCGGCATACATAAAAGGTAGAAATTCGTCTTCTGCCGGTTGCAGAGGAAGAGGTTCTTGCACACGTCCACGCCGAGCACAGCGGAGACGTCGTCGCATTTTTCCATCGTGTCGGCCAGCTCGTGGGTCACGCGCTCATAGTCGATGCCGAGGGAATCCAGAAAGTCGAACGCTGCCGCTTCCTGCGCGGGCAGCTTACCCTCGGGGCGGGAATTGTGATAGATCGGGGAGATTTCCATGTTGCTTTATTTCTCTTCTTTCAGCAGTTTTTCGCCGGCCTTGAATATATCGCCCGCGCCGACGGTCAAAATAAGGTCGCCCGGGCAGGCGATGCGCGCGAGCGCGGCAGTCACCTTGTCGAGCGTAGGGCAATAAACGGATCCGGGGATCTCGCGGCTCAGGTCCATAGACGAAATGCCGATGTCATTCTGCTCGCGCGCGGCGTAGATCTCTGCCAGCACGACGACGTCGGGTACGCGCAGCTCCTTGACAAAATCGTTAAACAGCGCCTTCGTGCGCGTGTAGGTGTGCGGCTGGAATGCGCAGATGATGCGCTTGTAGGGAAGCGTCTTCGCCATTTCGAGCAGCGCGTGCAGCTCGCCGGGGTGGTGGGCGTAGTCGTCGTAGACGTCCGCGCCGTGGAAGCTTCCCTTGTACTCAAAGCGGCGGCCCGCGCCGGTGAACGTTGCAAGGCCGAGACCGACGGCCTCGCCGCTGACGCCGAGAAGATATGCGGCGCTCGCCGCGGCCAGTGCGTTCATCACGTTGTGCTTGCCGCCCACGCGCAGGGAAACATGAGCGTAGTAACTGCCGCGGATATAGATGTCAAAGCTCGGAAGCCCGTCCGTCCAGACGACGTTTTCCGCGCGGCACTGCGCGGCGGGATCGTCATAGCTGAACCAGAAGATCGGCTGGGAAATGCCCCTGAGCGCATCGCGCGCACCCTCATCATCCATGTTGGCGACCACATGTCCGCCGATGGGGACGAGCTCTGCAAAGCGGCGGAACGAGTGCTCCACATCCGCTAAGTCCTTGAAGAAATCGAGATGGTCGGCCTCCACGTTCAAAATGACCGCGACAGTGGGGAAAAAGCTCAAAAACGAGTTGCAGTATTCGCAGCTCTCGGCAATGATCGTATCGCCCTTGCCGACGCGATAACCGGAATGAAGCAGCTGTAACGTACCGCCAATCATGACGGTCGGGTCTTTCTGCGCGGCCATGAAGATGTGCGTCGCCATCGAAGTGGTCGTCGTCTTGCCGTGCGTGCCGGAGATGCAGAGGGCGTTTTTGTAGCCCTTCATAATAGCGCCCCAAGCCTGCGCGCGCTCGAAAACGGGGATGCCGCGCGTCACCGCGCCGGAGATCTCGGGATTATCGTCGTGGATGGCGGCGGTGCGGATAACAAAGTCGCACTCGCCGAGGTTGTCCGCCGCGTGGCCGATGGCCACGGGGATGCCGAGCGAGCGCAGATGCTCGACGGACGGGCCGTCGTTCATGTCGCTGCCCTGGACCTTGAGGCCCATGCCGTGCAGCACCTCTGCCAGCGGGCTCATCGAAACGCCGCCGATGCCGGCCAGATGCGCGCACTTGCCGGGGACGAGATAGGAGAAAATATCCTTCTGATTAGTCATTGTATCAAATCCTTTCCTTGTGCGGAGCACAGGAGATTTACTTTTTATGGATTTTCTATTATAATATAGCGGTGAACGGAGTGCAATGCTAAAAATTTGATTTTTTGTGAGGGTTCCATGCTCTTTTTACCGAAGGAAGTCGAAACGGTCATCACCACGTTGCAAGGCGCGGGTTATTCGCCGTACCTGGTTGGCGGCTGCGTGCGCGAAATGCTGCGAGGCAAAGCGCCGTCCGACTACGACATGACATCCGACGCCCTGCCGCAGGAGGTGCTGCGCCTCTTCGGCGAGTGGGCGCACCCGACGGGATTACAGCACGGCACGGTGACGGTCGTGAGCGGGGGACTGCCCATTGAGCTCACGACGATGCGCCGTGACGGCGCGTACAGGGATAACCGCCACCCGGATTCCGTCACGTTCGGCACGAGCATTGAAGAGGACCTTGCCCGCCGCGACTTCACGGTCAACGCCATCGCTTTGCCGCCGGACGGCACGCTCGTAGACCCCTACGGCGGGCAGGAAGACCTGAAAGCAGGCGTCCTGCGCTGCGTCGGCGAGCCGAAGCGGCGGTTTGAGGAAGACGCGCTGCGCATTTTACGGCTCGTGCGCTTCTGCTCCGTGCTCGGTTTTTCGGCGGAGAAGGAGACCGCCCGCGCCGCGCATGAGGCGCGCGGCCTACTCGCCCACGTTGCGCATGAGCGCGTGTACACGGAGATGAACAAGCTCCTGCTCGGTGAGAACGTGGGGGAAACGCTTTTGACCTTTCCAGACATTCTGGGCGTGCCGATTCCGGAGATTTTACCCTGCGTCGGCTTTGACCAGTGCAATTACCACCACTGCTTCGACGTCTGGGGTCACACGGCACGCGCTGTTGCCGCCGTGCCGCCAAAGCGGGAGCTGAGATGGACGATGCTCTTCCATGACCTCGGTAAGCCCCTGTGCCGGACGTTTGACGAGCAGGGCGTCGGACATTTTTACGGTCACACGGCGATTTCCGCTCAAATGGCGGAGGACATCATGGCGCGGCTGCACTTTGAAAAGGCGCTGCGCGACAGAATACGCGCGCAGCTCGCCTGTTTCGACGACATGTTCCGCCCCGTGCGGGCGGCCATCCATAAGGAGATGGCGCGCCTCGGCGCGGAGACGGTGCAGAATTTGCTTTACACCAAGCAGGCCGACAACGCCGCGAAAGCGCCCGCGGGATTGGAGCGTGCGCAGGCGTCGTGGCACGAAGCACAGAAAATCTACGACGAGCTGATCTCAGAGGGCGCGTGCTGCTCGATCCACGAGCTCAAGATCAGCGGAGAAGACCTCGCCGCCCTCGGCTACCACGGGCGTGAGATTGGCGCGGTGCTTGCGCGGCTTTTAGACGAGGTCGCGGCGGAAAAACTCCCCAACAAGCCCGAGGCGCTGCAAGCGCGCGCCGTGCGGCTGTGGCGCAGCGGCTATGCGCGCCATACGATGAAAGAAAACGAGACCCATTGACGGAGGTTAACGATATGGCAAATCTGATGGATTATCTGGACTGGCGCGGGGATCTGACGCTCGAAATTTCGCCGTTCAACGAGGTGGACGCGCTGATTCTGGCAGAGCTGAGCTTTGTCGACTTTGACGGCATCGTGCCGCCTCCCGAGCTCGGGCGCGGCCTGCCGCTGAATGAGGCGGCGGAGGCGTTTTTCGCCCGCCATGGCGGGAAGGACGTCCCCATGGGCGTCCTCGTGCCGGACACGATCTCGAAAATGCTGCGCAAGCTGATGACGAGCCTGCGCTTTCGCAATATGACGCTTAACGGCTACACAGCGCTGCTTGACGATTCCATCGAGCAGCAGTTTGCGGCGCTGACGATCGACCTTGGCAACGGCAGCATCTATATCTCGTTCCGCGGCACGGACGATACGATCGTGGGGTGGAAGGAAGACCTCAACATGGGCTTTTTGGAGGAGATCCCCTCGCAGAAGCAGGCGGTCGAATACGTCGCGCGCGTCGCGCGGCAGTACAGCGACAAGACCATCCGAATCGGCGGGCATTCCAAGGGCGGCAACCTCGCCGTTTACAGCGCGGCCAAGAGCAGCGGCGAGATCCAAGAGCGTATCGTCGCCGTCCATAATAACGACGGCCCCGGCTTCGCCTGGGACATCAGCGAGACGCCGGGCCACAAGCGCATCGCAAGCCGCATCCATACCATCCTGCCGCAGACGTCTGTCGTCGGCATGCTGATGGAGCATGAAAAGCGCTATCAGGTCGTGCATTCGACCTATGACGGCCTTTACCAGCATGACGGGTTTTCCTGGCAGGTGCTGGGTACGCAGTTTGTCCACCTCGACGACTTCTCCCGCGAGGGAAAGCTCGTCGATGAAACGCTCTCGTCCTGGGCCGATTCGCTCAACACCCAGCAGCGCGAAGCGCTGGCCGACGCGCTGTACAGCGTCTTCACCGCCTCGGGCGCAAAAACGCTCAGCGAGCTCACCGAGGAAAAGCTCAAAAGCGCCGCAGCGATGCTCAAGACCTATAAAAACCTCGACCGCGAGACCCGCCGCATGGTCACCGAGGCGTTCATGCTGTTTTTCAAACTCGGCACGAAGAACTTCGTCCTCGACACGCAGGAGGAAGGAAGCCGCGAGATCGAAAATATTCGAAAAAAGATCTCGGAACAATACCAGAAATTGGTGGAGCGCAAGAAGTAAATACAACATTCCCGCTGCGCAGGGAGCGTGTTTTCCCTGCACTCCGCAGGGGAACGGGACAAAGGGGTCATTCTCTTTCGCAAAAGAGAATGGCCCCTTTGGAACCCCAAGAGAAAGGCTTTGCATTGGCAGATTGGCACTTGAAGAGCTGCGCGGCCTGCGGATTGCACAGCCGTTGGCAGCTTTGCTGCCTTACGGATGTGGCATACCCATTGCGGGTAATCAGGTGCCTGCCGGGTGTTGTATCTAAACGACTTGGTTTGCTTCTATCTTCGCTGTCGCTTTGCCTGCGATTCGGTAGCCTTACGCAATTTCCGCCTACTTTGGACTTGTACAGATTTGCTATTGCCTGCCGAGGCGGCTTTGCTGGCGCTCGCCGCAGTACGCACTACCAAGACGATATGCATTGTCAGATGATTAGGCTGCACCAAACAAGATGAGCAGAGCGGCAGCGGATGATAGAAGTAGGCCAAATCGTATAGCAATGCTAACGCGGCTTCGCCGCGCGCAGGGAAGTGCAATCGGCAAGCATCGCACCTCTTCGAGCTGCTCGCTTGCAATGAAAATTTTCTCTGGGAGGGTGTAAGGGAGGGGTGTCTCTTTTTCAAAGTCCCAATTCGACTTTGTGTTCTCGACTGAAAACGCTTTATAATTCTACGAATACAACGAATAAAAATTAACACCGACAGGAAGCAGGGCTATCGTTCAGAGATGGATGGTAGTACTGTCCTTGTATGCAGAGGTAGTGTCAAGGTGGTATTATAGAGTAGAAAATTTTCCTGAAAAGAGTTAAGAGAAATATGTTGTTTGGTTGTTTAATAGGTGAAAAGGATGAAACCGGAAACAACTTCGGAAAGGAGTAACACAATGGATAACGGTGCAAGTAGCTACCGCCGTTTCCTTGAAGGTGATGACAGCGGAATTGTTGAGATAATCAGAGATTATAAGGATGGACTCATCCTTTTTCTGAACCGATATGTGAACAACATACACACGGCTGAAGAATTAGCAGAGGATACATTTTTTAGAATTGTTACCAGAAAGCCTCGGTTTGTAGCAAAGTACTCTTTCAAAACATGGCTATATACCATTGGAAGAAATATCGCCATCAATCATGTAAAGCATTTTGGAAAAGTTGCAAGTATTCCCTTTGAGGATCTGGAAAGCATACGAAGTGATGAAGGTGCTTTGGAGCAGTCCTACATTAGGGAAGAGCAGAAAATTATGCTGCATAAGGTGCTTTCAAAAATCAAGTATGATTACAGCCAAGTCCTATATCTGAAATTCTTTGAGGATTTGACCAATGAACAAATTGCAGTGGTAATGAAAAAGACCAAGCGCCAAATTGAAAATCTCATATATCAAGCAAAGCAATCGTTGAAATCAGAACTTGACAAGGAGGGCTTTCAATATGAAGGACTATAACGAAATGGCTGAAAGCGTATTTGAGCGCAGAGATAAGTACAACGCCGAAAGGAGAATGGCAATGAATAAGTTCAAGAAGGGCATGACTGGTGCAGTATGCTGCTGTCTGGTAGCATTGTTGGGAGCGGGAGTATTTAGCGGTAATCAGATTGTTACCAATGACACTCCTAATATCGGAATTGAAGATTACAATGAAAACAAATTGGAAGCAGGCAAGGAAAAAGTGGGTAACGAGCAGGTTAACAACAATACTCAGACTGTTGAGGATATTCCTGCCGATAAAAACGGAAGTTATAGCGAGAGCGTTAATAGCAACGATTTGGCAGAAGGAACCAAAGCATTCTTCGGTGGCTCTTATACAGACACAATCGGAAAATTTGTTGTGGTGCTGACTGTTGATACAGCAGAAAACCGCACTGCTATCTGCAAAGAACTTGGTGTAAGTGAAAGCACTACGGTTTTTGAAGTTGGCACATATACTCTTGAATACCTTACTGAATTGCAAAGTAAAATTAGTTCTGCAATGACAAACAAGGAACTTCCTTTTGTAACCTCTTCTGGTGTATATGAAACTATTAACAGAATTAAGGTCAGAGTAACAACTGACAATGAAGCTGACTTGGCAAAGATACTCGCTCTTGACACCATCGGCGGTGCTATTGTGATTGAACGCTCGACGGGTGCAATCACGAAAGATTTAGCAATTGCAGAATAACGCAGCCTAAATTAGAGGCTCCCATCCATCCCGGTGGGAGCCTCTTTTTATGTCTACTAATGAATAAATCTACATCAGCCAACCTTAACCTATACTTTAGGAACACAAAGGGGAATTGGGAATTTTCAAAAAGAGATACCCCTCCCTTATTATCGCACCCCTGCGCGGCGCAGGGAACAAATGCAGCGCTGTCGCGCTGCCATATTATTTTTTTACTCTGCGCTCGGCAGCTTCGCTGCGGGCTTCATCAGCAACACGCAGATGACGATCGCGAGGATCGTGTTCGGCAGCATGTACGTGCCGTTGTACAGCACGGAGTAGAACACGGGAGACGTCATGGTCATGCCCATGAATTCCTCGGGCATATACTGCGCGTAGACCGTCACGCCCGAGATGAAGTGGATGACAAAGCGGCCGAGGCAGCCGACGAAGGCTGCGAGCGGGAGCTTGGAATAGTTGTTGCCCTTCACGCGGAAAAGGCCCGCAAGGCCGACCGCGCCGTAGGCGACGGAATAGTCGAAGATGATGGACACCCAGCTCACGGCGAAGCCCTCGGCGAAGAAATACTTGAGCGTGCCGAACGCGACGCCCGCGAGGATGCCCCAGGGCGCGCCATAGCGCACGGCGAAGAGGATGAGCGGGACCATCACAAGGGTGATCGAGCCGCCGAAGCCGCCAAACGACAGACCGATGGGAATTTTGAGATAGCTCAGCACAAGGGCGAGCGCGATGCAGATGCCGCCCTCGGTCAGGCGGCGGGTGCTGGAATGGGTGGACGTGTTGCTCATAAGGGATTCCTCCTAAAAATATGGTCCCTGTCCGCGCCGCGGCACAAAAAAGCACCGCGGCGTCGACGTCACGGTGCAAAGCTCAGGCAAGATCATCTTTGCATTCCTACGCCGGCATTACCCGGATCAGGTCTGAGGGACAGCGACGGCGATACGCCGCATCACAGCCGGCTTGCGCCAGCGCCCCTTGCAGGTATGGCGACATCTTAGTCCAATGTTCAAAATTTGTCAAGGATTTGAGGCAAAAGCGTGATTCCGAAAATAGAATATCGAAATTTAGAATTTGTGTTGCGTCTTTGTTGTGCCTGTGCTACAATAAAATTAGTTAGGCAACCAAAATAATTGTGATATTTGTGATTTTCTTGCGAACAGGAGATCTGAAATGGCTGCATTCGTTGTCAACGGTACACCGGTCACGGTGGAGAAAAATCAAAAACTCATCCGCTATCTTCGCGACGAGCTGCATCTGACCAGCGTCAAGGACGGGTGCAGTGAGGGCGCGTGCGGCACGTGCCATGTCCTCATCGACGGCAAGCCGACGAAAGCCTGCATCCCGCAGACAGACAAGCTGGAGGGGAAACATATCGTCACGGTCGAGGGCCTTTCCGCCTTTGAAAAGGAGGCCTTTACCTACGCTTTCGGCGAGGCCGGAGCCGTGCAGTGCGGCTTCTGCATCCCAGGCATGGTCATCTCGGCCAAGGGGCTTATCGACCAAAATCCTGACCCCACGCGCGAAGAGGCAGCCTTTGCCATCCGCAACAATATCTGCCGCTGCACGGGCTATGTCAAGATCATCGACGGCATCCTGCTTGCGGCGAAGATTTTACGCGAGGGGAAAATTCCCGAAAAGAAGGAAGACTTTCAGGTTGGCTCGCGCGTGCACCGCATCGATGTCGCCGAAAAGGTGCAGGGCTACGGCAAGTACCCCGACGACGTCTATATTGAGGGCATGTGTTACGGCGGCGCGGTGCGCAGCCAGTACCCGCGCGCCCGCGTGCTCTACATCCGCACGAAAGAGGCGGAAGCGCTCCCCGGCGTCGTCTGCGTGCTGACGGCAAAGGACATCCCGGGCCAGCAGAACGTCGGCCACATCCAGAAGGACCAGCCGACGCTCATCGGCGAGGGGGAAATCACGCAGTATCTCGGCGACGCGGTGGCGCTTGTCTGTGCGCGCGACTTAGAAACACTCGAGCAGGCAAAAAAGCTTGTACGTGTCGTTTACGAAGAGCTTCCCGCGGTCTACGGGCCCGAGGAGGCGTCCGCCCCCGGCGCGCCCGAGGTCATCATGGGCAACCGCGGCAATTTGCAGGCGCACCGCCACGTTGTGCGCGGCAATGCAGACGAGGCCATCAAACATTCCAAATACGTCTTACACGAGAAGTTTGAGACTCCGTGGACGGAGCACGCCTTTTTGGAACCCGAGTGCTGCGTGGCGCTCCCGCTTGAAAACGGCGGCGTGAAGCTGCTGACGACCGACCAGAGCGCGCACACCACCCAGCACGAGTGCTCGGCGATGCTCGGCGTCGACTTTGCCCACTGCCAGGTCGAAAATATGCTTGTCGGCGGCGGCTTCGGCGGGAAAGAGGACATGTCCGTGCAGCACCACGCGGCGCTGATCGCATACATCGCACGCGTGCCGGTCAAGGTGAAGCTCACACGGCAGGAATCGCTGCTCGTCCATCCCAAGCGCCATCCGATGTGGATGGACTTCACGATGGGCTGCGACGAAAACGGCATTATTCAGGGCGTAAAGGCGAGCGTCGTGTCCGACACGGGCGGCTTCGCCTCACTCGGCGGCCCCGTGCTCGAGCGCGCGTGCACGCACGCCGCGGGCCCGTATCACTACGAGAATTTTGAGATTGAGGGCCACGCCTACTATACGAACAATCCGCCCGCGGGCGCGTTCCGCGGCTTCGGTGTGACGCAGACCTGCTTTGCGACTGAAACGCTACTCAACGAGATGGCCGACCTTGTCGGCATCTCCCCGTGGGAAATTCGCTACCGCAACGCCATCCGCCCGGGCGAGGTGCTGCCGAACGGCCAGATCGTCGGCCCCGAAACGGGCCTTGTCGAAACGCTCGAGGCCATCAAGCCCTACTATGACGAAGCGGTCAAAAACGGCGAGCCGGTCGGCCTTGCCTGCGCGATGAAAAACGCGGGCGTCGGCGTCGGTCTTCCCGACTATGGGCGCTGCAAGCTCGTCATCGGCGATGATGGCAAGGTCCACATCCGCGCGGGCGCGTCCTGCATCGGTCAGGGTCTCGGCACGGTGCTGGTGCAGCTCGTCGTGACAAACGCAAAGCTCACGCGCGATCAGGTCGTCTACGACGGCAACAGCACGTTCATAACGCCTGACAGCGGCGATACCTCCGGCTCGCGCCAGACGCTCGTCACCGGCGAGGCCTGCCGCCGCGCATGCCTGCTGCTGCGCGACGCGATGGAGTACCGCTCGCTGAGCGATTTGAAGGGGCAGGAGTTTTACGGCGAATACTACGCCAAGACGAACCCGCTCGGCGCAAATGTGCCGAACCCCGTCAGCCATGTCGCCTATGGCTACGCGACGCAGATGTGCATTCTCGACAAGGAGACGGGCAAAATTAAAAAGATGGTCGCCGCGCACGATGTCGGCAAGGCCATCAACCCGCTGTCCTGCGAAGGGCAGATCGAGGGCGGCGTCGTGATGAGCATGGGCTACGCCTTGACAGAGCAGTACCCGCTCGACCACGGCAAGCCCACGGCAAAATACGGCACGCTCGGCCTGTTCCGCTCGCATCAGATCCCCGAGATCAAGGCGATCGTCATCGACAAGCCGGGATTAAACCTCGCCAACGGCGCCATCGGCATCGGTGAGATCACGTCCATCCCCACGGCGCCGGCCATCGCGCAGGCGTATTACCGCTACGACGGCGAGCGCCGCCGCAGCCTGCCGCTCGACCATACGCCGTACAAAAAGTAATACAATCAGGAGAGAGCTATGAAACGAGTTCTCATCATCTATACCGGCGGCACCATCGGTATGACGCGCACGGAAAACGGCTACGCGCCGCGCGCGGGCTACTTCCGCGCCGCGCTCGATGCCATTCCAGACCTCCGCGCACCGGAGATGCCGGAGTGGGAATTCTACGAGCTCTCGCCGCTGCTGGATTCATCCAACATGACCGTGCGCGAATGGAACTGCATCGCAGAGCTGATCGCGCAGAAATATGACGATTACGACGGCTTCGTCGTCCTGCACGGCACGGACACGATGGCCTACACGGCTTCGGCACTGTCGTTCATGCTCGATGGGCTTGACAAGCCCGTGGTGCTCACGGGCTCGCAGATCCCGCTGTGCGAAATTCGCAGCGACGGGCGCGACAACCTCATCACCGCGCTGCTGATTGCGGGGGAAGGCATCGTGCGCGAGGTGTGCCTGTACTTCGGCGGAAAGCTGCTGCGCGGCGACCGCGCGACAAAATACTCCGCTGACGGACTCATCGCTTTCGTTTCGCCCAACTACCCGAGCCTTGCCGAGGCGGGCATTTCCATCAAATATAACGAAGCCGCCCTCCTGCCGCGGCAGGAAGGCGGGCTCAAGCTCCAGACGCTTGATAATATCCCCATCGGCGTCATCAAGGTATTTCCGGGCATTCAGTTTTCGCTGTTCGAGGCCATTATGACCGAAAAGCTCCGCGGTATCGTCATCGAGACGTTCGGCGCGGGCAACATCCCCGGCGACGGGAACGCGCTGCTGCCCATCATCCGCAAGGCGTTTCAGAACGGCACGGTGCTCACGGTCTGCTCGCAGTGTCCGCAGGGCGCGGTGTCGCTCGGTACCTACGAAACGTCCAGCGCGCTCAAAAAAGCGGGCGCGGTCAGCGGACTTGACATGACGACCGAGGCCGCCGTCGCCAAGCTGTACTATCTCTTTTCCTGCGGCTACGACAAGGAGAAGATCAAGCAGGCAATGGAAGAAGACCTCCGCGGCGAGATCAGCGTTTCTTAAGCGCTTCGAGCGCTTCCTTCGTGTCAACGTCGCAAAGCTCCGCCTCCGGCGCTTCAAAGAGCAGCAGATCATCTAAATGCCTCTTGATGACCGCGCTGCCGCCGACATCGCCCTCAAGCGATAAAAGCTCAGGAAAGAAGCGGGCAGGGAAGAGGCAGGGGTTGCCCCGCACGCCGTTGTGTCCCAATCCGACGATGTTTTTGCTGTGCGCGCGGAAGAACTTAAGCTCCTGCGCGACGGTCTTGCGCTTGAGCATCGGCTGGTCGGCCACCATGAAGCAGAGCGCGTCACAGTCTGACAGCGCCGCCGTGCCGAGGCGGATCGTCTCGCTCTGGCCGCGCTCGGGATGCTCATTCCGCAGAGCTTCAAAGCCAAACTTTTCGGCGGCCGCTTCTACGTTTTCGTGCTGCGTCACGACCAGCACGCGGGAAAAGCTCTCCCGCGGGATCGCCTCAAGCGCATGCTCGATAAGCGGCTTTCCGTTTACCATCGCGGCGAGCTTGTTCTCGCCAAAGCGCGCGGCATTGCCCGCCGCCATGACCACGCATCCTATTTTCAACGTGTTATCCATCTATTAAATCACCAGTCATTCGTTTCTTTTTCACCAATCGGCAGAAAAAAGCGGACAAAATGGTACATCCGCGATCATTTGTATTATATCACGCATGCAGCACTGTACACGCTGTGCGAAATGTGCTAAAATAATAGCAAAGGAGTTGCAGATTTCGAGCAAAACCGACAAAGCGGCTGCTCGGAACAGGAGGTAGACAGATGAGCAAGGTAGGAAAAAGCGAGATCCGCGTCGATGCGTTCGACAAGGTCACCGGACGCACGAAATACTATGAGGATCGGATGCCGGCCGGTGCGCTCTATGCGCGCATCAAGCATTCCACCATCGCGCACGGATTTGTCAAATCAGTCGACAAGTCCGCGGCGGAGGCCATCCCCGGCGTTGTGAAGGTGCTGACCTGCTTCGACGTGCCGGAGCACTGCTTCCCGACGGCGGGCCATCCCTGGTCGATGGACCCGGGGCATCAGGACGTGGCCGACCGCAATCTTTTGAACCGCCATGTGCGCTACTACGGCGACGACGTCGCGGTCGTCATTGCGGAGGATGAGGTCTCGGCCATGCAGGGCGTGCGCGCGCTGAAGGTCGAATACGAGGAACTCCCGTTTGTGCTCGACGTGCAGAAGGCCATGGAGCCCGACGCGCCCTGCATCCACGAAAATTTCCCGGGGAATATCCTGAAGCACACCGATATCCGCAAGGGCAATTATCAGCAGGCGATCAAAGAGTCCGGCCTCATCAAGGTCGAGGGCTGGTACAACACCCCCACCGTGCAGCACAGCCACATTGAAAACCACGGCTGCTACGCTTACGAGGAAAATGGCCGCATCGTCGTCGTGTCCTCCACGCAGATCCCGCACATCATCCGCCGCATCGTCGGTCAGGCGCTCGGGCGTCCGTGGGCGGATATCCGCGTCATCAAGCCCTACATCGGCGGAGGCTTTGGCAACAAGCAGGATGCGCTCTATGAGCCGCTGTGCGCGTGGTGCTCTACGCAGGTGCACGGAAAATGCGTGCGCATCGATTGCTCGCGTGAAGAGACATTCGTCAGTAACCGTGTGCGCCACTCAATCCGCTTCCATATCATCACGTGGCTTCATAAGGACGGCTCGATTGCCGCGCGCAAGGTCGAGTGCTTCTCCAATCAGGGCGCGTATGCCTCGCACGGCCATTCGATCGTCGCCAAGGCCATGGGCTCGTTCCCGCAGATCTATCCCTGCGACAATTTCGAGGGCGACGCTTACACCGTGTACACAAACCGCCCCGCCGCGGGCGCGATGCGCGGCTACGGCATGCCGCAGGCGTCGTTCGCGGACGACGCGAACATCGACGAGTGCGCGAAGGCCGTTGGCATGGAGCCGCTCGAATACCGCATGAAGTACATCATGCCCAAGGGCTTCCACGACGGCTTCTCAGGTAACACGAACTACTACGATTCCTTCCGCGAATGTCTGGAAAAGGGGAAGGAGTACATCGAATACGACAAAAAGCGCGAGGAGTATGCCAAGGACATCGGCCCCGTCCGCCGCGGCATCGGCGTGGCGGCCTTCTGGTACAACACGGCGGTGTATCCCATCTCGCTTGAAACGTCCTCGAACCGCATGCTCCTGAATCTCGACGGCACGGTGACGATGCAGTGCGGTGAGACGGAGATCGGGCAGGGCGCGGACACGGCCTATGCACAGATGACGGCCGAGGCCGTCGGCCTCAAGAGCTATCACGACGTGCGCGTCGTCTCGTGTCAGGATACGGACATCACGCCCACAGGCCTCGGCGCTTACGCGAGCCGCCAGACCTACGTCGCGGGCTTCTCCATCCGCCAGACGGCGACGCTCCTGCGGCAGAAAATTCTTCAGTACGCGACAAAGCTCACCCGTCAGGCAGTTTCGAATATGGATATTGTTGACGGAAACATCATCCGCAAGGGCGACGGCATGGTGCTCATGTCGCTGAAAGACCTTGCGATGACCGCGCAGTACAACGCCGCGGACTCCGAGCACATCACCGCCGAGTCGACCTACACCATCCGCAACAACGCCTATTCGTTTGGCTGCACCTTTGCCGACGTCGAGGTGGATATCCCGATGTGCAAGGTGACGCTCAAGAAGATCATCAACGTCCACGACTGCGGCAAGCTCATCAACCCCGCGCTTGCCGAGGCGCAGGTCCACGGCGGCATGTCCATGGCCATCGGATTTGGCATGAGCGAGCAGCTTTTATTCGACGAGAAGACGGGCCGCCCACTCAACAATAATCTTCTCGACTACAAGCTCTCGACGTTCATGGACCACCCGCATCTCGAGGCGCAGTTTATCGAAAATCCCGAGCCGACGTCGCCGTTCGGCACGAAGGCGCTCGGCGAACCGCCCGCGTGCTCGGGCGCGCCCGCCATCCGCAACGCCATCTACAACGCCACCGGCGTCGCCATCGACACCGTTCCCATCACCCCGCACGTTCTGTACGCCGAGTTCAGCAAGGCGGGGCTCATCCACGACAGCTGGAAGGAGGAGAAGTGAGCCATGTATGACATGAAAGCACTCTATGAGGCGGAAAGCGTCGAAAACGCCGTCGCCCTCCGCTTGGAGCATCCCGAGGCGCAGATCATCGCCGGCGGCAGCGACGTGCTCGTGCAGATGCGCGAGGGTAAACGCGCCGGGAAGGAGCTCATCTCGATCTACGGCCTCGACGAGCTGCGCGGCGTGAGCATCGACGAGGAGGAGAACATCCGCATCGGCTCGCTCTCGAGCTTTTCCCACATCACGCGTGACCCCATCATTCAGAAATATATCAACGTTCTCGGCGAGGCGGTCGACATGGTCGGCGGCCCGCAGATCCGAAACATCGGAACCATCGGCGGCAACACCTGCAACGGCGTGACGAGCGCGGACTCCGCCTCCACACTGCATGCGTGGGAGGCCATCGTGGAGCTGACGGGGAAGGACGGCATCCGCCGCCTGCCCATCAAAGACTTTTACATCAAGGCCGGTCAGGTCGACATCCGCGTGGAGGATGGCGAGATCCAGACCGCCATCCTCATCCCAAAGGCGAGCTACGAAAACTGCTATGGCTACTACATCAAGTACGCCATGAGAAACGCGATGGACATCGCGACGCTCGGGTGCAGCGTGAACGTGCGCCTGTCGCCCGACAAGCAGACTATTGAGCGCGCCCGCATCGCCTACGGCGTTGCCGGTCCTGTGCCGATGCGCTGCCCGAGCGCGGAGGCAGCTGCCAAGGATAAACCCTTGACACTTACGACAGCGGAAGAATTCTCACTCGCCGTGCTCAACGATATCCACGCGCGTGACAGCTGGCGCGCCTCCAAGGCGTTCCGAGAACACATCGCGGTCGAAATGGCCAAGCGCTGCCTGATCGAGTCTATCAAACGGGCGGGAGGTGTCATCAAATGAGTCAGTACAAGCTGGTGCGATTCAACTTAAACGGCAAGGACGTTGAGAAAATGGTCGACGTGCGTGCGTCGCTGACCGATATGCTGCGAAACGATTACCATATGACGTCCGTGAAGAAGGGCTGCGAGGTCGGCGAGTGCGGCGCCTGCAACGTCATCATCGACGGCGAGGCATTCAACTCGTGCATCTACCTCGCCGTCTGGGCGGACGGCAAGCACATCCGCACGCTCGAAAGCCTGATGGGGCCCGACGGCGAGCTGAGCGACATCCAGCAGGCGTTCATTGAAGAAACCGCTGTCCAGTGCGGCTTCTGCACGCCGGGCTTCATCATGACTGCGGTCGAGATCTTGGAGACGAACCGCCTCTACACCGATGACGAGCTCAGAAAGCTCCTCTCCGGCCATCTGTGCCGCTGCACGGGCTATGAAAATATTCTGCGCGCGGTGAAAAAAACGATGTATCGCCGCCTTGGCCTGCCGCTTCCGGAATAAGGCCGCGCCTTTACAAAATCGAAACAGGAAAAAATATTGTCTTCTTACGAAATCGGTGCTATAATCCAAATAGCACCGATTTTGTTTCAAGGCGCGAAAAAGGAGGAATCTTTATGGTCATTACGGTTGGCAGACAATACGGCAGCGGCGGACGCGAGATCGGCACGATGCTTGCCAAGCAGCTCGGCATCGCCTATTACGACGACATGCTGCTCAAGGAGGCGGCAGAGGAGAGCGGACTTTGCGAAGAGCTGTTCCGTTCCTTTGACGAACGCCCGAAGAGCTTTCTCTATTCCATCGCGATGGACCCCTATTCCTTCTCGATGAACCATGTGACGCCCAAGGGCTCCATCGAACAGCAGGTGTATCTGGCGACCTACGACACGATCAAAAAGCTCGCCGACAAGGGCCCCTGCGTCCTGATCGGCCGCTGCGCGGACTACGCGCTCAAGGATCGCGACGACGTCATCAATCTCTTCATCACGGCTCCGCTCGAAAACCGCATCAAGCGCGTTGCCGCCCGCAACGGCATCAGCGAGAACGAGGCGAAAGACCGCATCAAGAAGACGGATAAGTCCCGCGCTTCCTACTATAACTACTATTCCGCCAAGGACTGGGGCGATGCTAAGAGCTACGACCTCTGCATCGATTCGAGCCTGCTTGGCATCGATGGCACGGTCGAGCTTTTGAAGGACCTTATCCGCATCAAGGACATCAAGTAAACGAAAAATCTAAAAAAGCAGCCGTATGAAACGGCTGCTTTTTTCCGCTATTCACGGCGGTTCAACTTGACGAAAAAGGGAAGAGCGAATTTGTGAAAAAAGTTTACGCTTTCCCCCTATGCAAAAGAGCAAAAATACGCTAAAATAGTAGCTGTGAAAATTTGAACTTGTTCCTGAAAGGGGAGATTATGAGCATGGCTCAACTCAAGTATAAGCGCGTGCTGCTCAAGATCAGCGGCGAGGCGCTGGCGGGCGACAAGCACTTCGGCTTCGACTTCGACGTCGTTTCCAAGGTGTGCGACGTCATCAAAAAGTGCACGGACATGGGTGTGCAGATGGGCGTCGTCATCGGCGGCGGCAACTTCTGGCGCGGCGTGAAAAACGGCGAGGGCTACATCGAGCGCACCCGTGCCGACCACATGGGCATGCTGGCCACGGCGATGAACTGCATGGCGGTCGCCGATGTGCTCGAGCAGAAGGGCGTCGACGTGCGCGTGCAGACGGCGCTGGAGATCAAAGAAGTCGCCGAACCCTACATCCGAGCCCGCGCCATCCGGCATTTGGAAAAGGGCCGCGTAGTGCTCTTTGGCTGCGGCATCGGCTCTCCGTTCTTCTCGACCGACACGGCAGCGGTGCTGCGCGCGGCGGAGATCAATGCCGACGTGATCCTGCTCGCCAAGAACATCGACGGCGTTTACAACGCCGACCCCGCCAAGGATGCAAACGCGATCAAGTACGACGCTATCTCCTATGAGGACGTGCTGGCCCAGCACCTTGCGGTCATGGACTCCACAGCCACGTCCCTTTCGATGGACAACCACATCCCTGTGCTCGTCTTCGCGCTCAAGGACCCGGAGAACATCATCCGTGCGGTCGAGGGCGAGAAGATCGGCACCATCGTCGGCGAAAACTGAGCGACCCCGCACTTGCGGCTTTACGATAAAAATTTTTGAGGAGGTATCCCCATGAATAAGGAAGATTACAAGGTTTATTCCGACAAAATGAGAAAGAGCATCGACGCGGTGAACGCGGACTTTGCCTCTGTGCGCGCAGGCCGCGCCAACGCCTCTGTGCTCGACCGCATCAGCGTCGACTACTACGGCTCTCCCACGCCCATCCAGCAGATCGCGGCCATCGCTTCTCCCGATCCGCGCCAACTCGTCATCACCCCGTGGGACGGCACGGCTCTCAAGCCCATCGAGCGCGCCATTCAGGAGTCTGACCTTGGCATCAACCCGCAGAACGACGGCAAGTCCATCCGCCTGAACTTCCCGCAGCTCACGGAGGAGCGCCGTAAGGAGCTCGTCAAGCAGATCCATAAGTATTCCGAGACCGGCAAGGTCGCCATCCGCAACATCCGCCGCGACGCGATGGAGGCCTTCAAAAAGAAGCAGAAGGCCAGCGAGATCACCGAGGACGACCTGAAGGTCGCCGAAAAGGACCTGCAGAAGCTGACCGACGACATGTGCAAAGAGGTCGACGCCCTTCTCGAGAAGAAAGAGAAGGAGCTCATGGCGGTCTGATATGGGGCTCTTTTCCAAAGAGAACAAGGCAGGGCAGGTTGATTTGAACAACCTGCCTTGTCATGTTGCCGTCATTATGGACGGCAACGGCCGCTGGGCGCAAAAGCGCGGCCTCCCGCGCTCGGCCGGTCACAAGGCGGGGGCGGAAACATTTCGAAAGCTCGGCACCTACTGCAAGAACCTGGGCATCGACTATCTGACGGTCTACGCCTTTTCGACCGAAAACTGGAAGCGCCCGAAGGACGAGGTCGACGGCATCATGCACTTACTTGAGCAATATCTGCACGAGTGCATCGACACGATGGAAAAGGACGGCAACCGCCTGCGCTTTCTGGGTGATTTAAGCGTCCTGACGCCGGAACTTCGGGAACTCATCGATGAGACGAATGAGATTTCCTCCCGCATCGAGGGCTTTCAGGCCAACGTCTGCCTCAACTACGGCGGACGCGACGAGATCCTGCACGCCGCCCGCGCCTTCGCGCGCGACTGCGCGGCAGGGGAGCAGGACGCGGACGCTTTGACCGAGGAGGGCTTTTCGCGCTACCTTTATTCAGACGGTCTGCCCGATCCCGACCTTCTCATCCGCCCGGGCGGGGAGAAGCGCATCAGCAACTACCTTTTGTGGCAGTGCGCGTACAGTGAGTTCTACTTCTGCGACACGCTCTGGCCCGACTTTACGGAAAGAGAATTCGACAAGGCGCTCATCGCGTATCAGCATCGCGAGCGCCGCTTCGGTGGTTTGAAACAGGAGAAACAGAAATGAAACAAAGATGGTTGGTAGTTGTCGTCGGCCTGCCGGCGCTGCTCGCCGTGCTGCTTGCCTGCCCCGCATGGGCGACGATGCTCGTCGTCTGCGGCATCGCGGGCATCGCGGCCTATGAGCTGCTGCACACGGCAGGGGAGAACGTCCCGGCGGATTTCTACTGGGGACTTGTCACATCGGTCGTCATGCAGGAGATATGGCTCTTTTGGGAAAGGGCGAGCGGTGTACACGCTTTCCCGATTTCGACTGTTACGCTCTTCCGCTGGATCCTTGTGATGGGGGCGTTTCTCTCCGCGGTTGTCTATTACGGCAAGGAAAAGCCCTTCACATTCCACGATGTGGCGGTGACCATCGTCGGCGGCATCGTGTTCCCGGCGATGTACAGCTGCATTTTCCTGCTGCGCATGGACGAAAACTATGGCAAGCTCTATGTGCTCGCGCCGTTCTGCGTCGCCTTTGTGGGCGATGCGCTGTCGATGTACTTTGGCATGTGGTTCGGCAAGCGCAAGATGGCGCCGCACGTCAGCCCGCACAAGACCTGGGCAGGCGCGATCGGTGGGCCCATCGGCAGCGCGCTTGCGCTGGTGCTGCTCGGCGTTGTCGGCAAGGCATGGCTCGGCTATGCGCCGAACTACCTCATGCTGATCCTCGTGGGCGTGGTGGCCAATATCTTCGGCCAGCTCGGCGACCTCTCCATGTCGCTCGTCAAGCGCGAGGCCGGTATCAAGGATTACAGCCACCTCTTCCTGACGCACGGCGGCATGCTCGACCGCTTTGACTCCACGCTCTTCATCGCGCCGGTCGTGTGGGCTGCGGTCTGTGGAGGCCTATTATGACAAGGAGTATTGCTTTACTCGGTTCTACCGGCTCCATCGGCCGCCAGACGCTTGAGGTGGCGCGCGAGCTGGGGCTTTCCGTCGCTGCGCTGACGGCGAATAAAAGCGTTGACCTCATCGAACAGCAGGCGCGGGAATTTTGCCCGCGTCTTGCCGTGCTTTATGACGAGGATGCGGCAAATGAGCTGCGCGCGCGGCTCTCCGACACAAACACCCAAGTGCTCTCCGGCATGGAGGGCCTTCTGGCCGCCGCCACGGCGGACGACGCCGACACGGTCGTGACCGCCGTGATGGGCATGATCGGTCTCCAGCCGACGCTCGCGGCAATCGAAAAGAAAAAACGCATCGCGCTTGCGAACAAGGAAACGCTCGTCTGCGCGGGCGAGCTCGTGGTGGACGCGGCGGAAAAATACGGCGCGGAGATCGTCCCCGTCGACAGCGAGCACAGCGCGATCTTCCAGTGCTTGCAGGGCTGCCGTGACCGCGGTGAGATCAAGCGCCTCATTCTGACCTGCTCGGGCGGGCCGTTCTACGGCCTGAGCCTGCAGGAGCTTGCGACTAAGACGAAGGCCGACGCGCTCAAGCACCCGAACTGGACAATGGGTGCGAAGATCACCATCGACTCCGCGACGCTGATGAACAAGGGCCTTGAGATCATCGAGGCCATGCGGCTCTACCGTCTGCCGCTGCGTCAGGTCGACGCGGTCATCCATCGCCAGAGCATCGTGCACTCGCTCGTCGAGTTTCACGACGGGGCGATGCTCGCCCAGCTCGGCACACCGGACATGAAGCTGCCCATCCGCTACGCGATGACGTACCCCAACAGGGCCGTTTCGCCCGCGGAGCCGCTTGACCTTCTCAAGTGCCCGCCGCTGACGTTCGCCGAGCCCGATGAAGAGGTCTTCCGCTGCCTGAAGATCGCCAAGCAGTGCGCCGCCATCGGCAATGTCTACTGCGCGGCGATGAACGGCGCGAACGAAGAGGCTGTCGCGGCATTTCTGTGCGACGAGATCGGCATCTGTGCCATCCCTGACCTCATCGAAGCGGCGCTCGATAAAACCGAGACGGTATATCAGCCGCAGCTTTCGGATATTCTGGAAGCAGACCGGCTCGCGCGCGAGGTCGTGCGCGAAAAGCTCAACTGACCAAATTTAGGAGAGACCATGGTTTATATTCTCATTGCGATCCTGATTTTCGGCGTGCTCATCGCCGTGCATGAGTTTGGCCACTTTTTGGCGGCCAAGGCCTGCGGCGTGCGCGTCAATGAATTTTCCATCGGCATGGGCCCGCAGCTCTTCCATAAGACGAAGGGGGACACCGAATACTCCCTGCGGCTCCTGCCCATCGGAGGCTACTGCGCCATGGAGGGCGAGGACGAGGATTCGGACGACGACCGCGCGCTGGGCCGCCAGGTCTGGTGGAAGAAGTTCATCATCTTCGTCGCGGGCGCGTTCATGAACTTCCTGACGGGCCTCATCATCGTCATCTGTCTGTATGCGGGTGCGCAGGCATTCTACACGACGGAGATCGTCGAGCTGAACCCCGATTTCCCGCAGCAGGGAGAGGACGGCCTGATGCCCGGCGACACGATCTACGCCATCAACGGTGAGCGCATTTATTTAAAGAGCGACGTGTCGCTCATCATGGGCCTTGGCGACACGGGCACGATCGACATGACCGTCCTGCGCGACGGCAAAAAGTTCGACCGCACGCTCACCAGGCAAGTCTACACCGACGAAAACGGTAAGGAGTACGAGGCCTACGGCTTTACCTACGGCGGTATCGTCGAGGCGACGCCGCTTCTGCGCCTGCAATACAGCTGGTACCAGACGATGGACTATGTCCGCATCGTGAGACTGAGCCTGCAAATGCTGCTTTCGGGCGCGGCGGGCGTGAACGATCTGAGCGGCCCGGTCGGCATCGTCTCGACCATCACGGAGGTCGGCAAGGAGACCGAGGCCGAGGCGGGCTTCGGCGCGGCACTCGAGAGCATTCTCTACTTCGCCGCGATGATCGCGGTGAACCTCGCCGTGATGAACCTGCTGCCGCTGCCCGCACTCGACGGCGGACACGTGCTGTTCCTGCTCGTCAACGGCATCGCCGTGGCGCTTTTCAAAAAGGAAATTCCGTCCAAATATCTGAACGTCATCAACGGCATCGGCTTTGCGCTTTTAATGGCGCTGATGCTGTTCGTCACGTTCCACGACATTGTCAAGCTCCTGTGAGGAGGATGATCTTATGAGCAAGCAAATTATCGCAGGCGGCGTCGCTATCGGCGGCGGCGCGCCGGTCACGATCCAGTCGATGTGCAACACGCACACTGAGGATGCCAAGGCCACCATCGCGCAGATCCACGCGCTCGAAGAGGCGGGCTGCGAGATCGTGCGCGTCACGGTGCCGAATATGGAGGCCGCGCACGCGCTGAGTGGAATTAAGGAGAATATCTCCATCCCGCTCGTCGCGGACATTCATTTCGACTACCGTCTCGCCGTCGAAGCGGCGGCGCGCGGCGCGGACAAAATTCGCATCAACCCCGGCAACATCGGGGGAGATGACCGCGTCAAGGCGGTTGTAGACGCCTGCCGTGAACACAAGGTTCCCATCCGCATCGGCGTGAACGGCGGCTCGCTTGAAAAGGAGCTGCTCGCAAAATATGGCCGCGTGACGCCCGAGGCGCTCGTCGAGAGCGCGCTCAGACATGTGCGGCTGCTTGAAAAGTTCGATTTTACCGAGATCTGCATCTCGGTCAAGAGCTCTGATGTACCGCTCAACATGGCGGCCTATCGCCTTCTGCACGAAAAGGTCGACTATCCACTCCACCTCGGCGTGACCGAGGCGGGCACGCCCACGATGGGGCTTTTGAAGTCCGCCATCGGCATCGGCGGCCTTCTGTGCGAGGGCATCGGCGACACGATGCGCGTCTCGCTCACGGCGGACCCCGTGGAAGAGGTCTACGCCGCCAAGCGCATTTTGCAAGCCTGCGGCATCCGCCGCAGCGGTGTGAACCTCGTCTCCTGCCCGACGTGCGGCCGCACGGCGTACGACATGATCCCGATCGCCGAGGAGTTAGAGCGCCGTCTTGCCGACTGCAAGAAGAATATCACGGTCGCCGTGATGGGCTGCGTCGTCAACGGGCCCGGTGAGGCCTCGGCCGCCGATATCGGCGTGGCCGGCGGCAAAGGTGAGGGCATGATTTTCCGAAAAGGAAAAATCCTTTACAAAGTGCCGCAGGAAAAGCTTGTCGACGCTTTGATGGAGGAAATCAAAAAACTCTGACCGAGCGGAAACGATACTGAGATAAGGTTGTGGCTATGGCACAAAAGATTCCTTTTTTTGAATTATTCACCGACTTTTCGCCGGATTTTGACCTGCGCGTCCCGCTCAACGCCGCGATGGTCACGAACATGGTGCTCGAGCCGGAAAAGCGCACGATGACGCTCGACATGACCGTGCGCGCGGAGATGAACGACTCGACGCGCGAAACGGTCGAGCAGCTTCTTGCGCGCAATTACGACTTAAAGCGCGTGGACATCCACGTCAAATCAACGGCGGAGGCCTTTCCCGACATGTTGAAGAACGCTGGCCGCAAGGTGAGCGGCAGCGGCAGTGTCATCATGGGCCGCGAGATTGCAAAGGGGAGAGTGCTCCCCATCAGCGAGCTGACGCCAAAGGCCGGTCACGTCGTCGTTGAGGGCAAGGTCTTCAAGTTCGACTGCCACGAGACGCGCCGCGCCGGCGTCTGGACGATGTTGCTCGAAATGACGGACTACGAAGGCTCGCTCTTCATCCGCCGCAGCATGCCCGAGCGCGAGGCGACGGAGCTTCTCGGCAAGATCAGCGTCGGCATGTGGCTGCGCGTCAGCGGCCGCATGGAGCTCTCCTACGATGGTAAGGATATGCAGCTCAACCCGCAGGACATCATGCAGATCGACCACGCCGAGCGCACGGACACGGCGGAAGAAAAGCGCGTCGAGCTGCACTTACATACCCGTATGTCCAACATGGACGCGCTGACCGACACCGCCGCGGTCGTCAAGCGCGCGATCAAGTGGGGGATGCCCGCCATCGCCATCACGGATCACGGCGTAGCGCAGAGCTTCCCGGACGCTTGGCACACCGGCGAGGGTAAAATAAAACTCCTTTACGGATGTGAGGGCTATTTTCTCAACAACATCGACGACCGTATCTGTGTGCACGGCCCGCAGGACGGCGATTTTTCGACTGAGATCTGCTGTTTCGACATTGAAACAACGGGTCTGAAGGTCGCGCACGATGCCATCACCGAGATCGGTGCGGTCATTCTGAAAGACGGCGAGATCGTCGACACGTTCCAAACCTTTGTCGACCCCGAGCGCCGGCTTTCGCCTGAGATCATCGGCCTGACCGGCATCACAGACGACATGCTGCGCGGCGCGCCGAAGCTGGAGGACGCGCTGCACGCGTTTTTGGCCTTTGCGGGCGGCCGCCCTCTCGCTGCGCACAATGCGGAGTTTGATATCAGCTTCATCCGCGCAGGCTGCAAAAAGTGCGGCATCCCGTTCGAGCCGACGTATCTCGACTCGCTGATTTTCGCGCAGAATCTCCTGCCCGAGCTCGGCAAGTACAAGCTCGACATCGTGGCCGACCACTTGCAGCTCCCGCAGTTCAACCACCACCGCGCGTCCGACGATGCGGTCCCGGTCGCGCAGATGCTGGCCAAGTTTTTCGTCATGCTCGAAGAGCGCGGTGTCACGCGCCTCCAGCAGATCAACGATGAGATGACGAAGCTCCGCCCTCTCGGCGTCAAGCGCAACCGTTTCCCAAAGCACATCATTCTGATCGCCAAGAACAAGGTGGGCCTCAAGAACCTCTACCAGCTCATCTCGGCGTCGAACCTCAAATACTTTAAGCGCGTGCCGATCATCCCGAAAAGCGAGCTTGTCGCGCATCGCGAGGGCTTGATCATCGGCTCTGCCTGCGAGGCGGGCGAGTTGTTCCGCGCCATCGTCGACCACAAGGACTGGAATGAGCTCAAGCGCATCGCCTCGTTCTACGACTATCTTGAAATTCAGCCGCTCGGCAATAACCGCTTCATGGTGCGCGACGGCACGGTGCGCGACGACGAAGACCTCAAGGACTTCAACCGCACTGTTGTCAAGCTTGGCGAAGAGCTCGGCAAGCCCGTCTGCGCAACGGGCGACGTCCACTTCCTCGACCCCGAAGACGAGGTTTATCGCCATATCCTGCTCGCGTCAAAGAAATTCGCCGACGCGAACGAGCCCGTCCCGCTCTACTTCCGCACGACGGACGAAATGCTCAAGGAATTTGACTACCTCGGCAAGGAGAAAGCCTACGAGGTCGTCGTGACGAACACCCGCGCCATCGCCGAGCAGGTGGAGGATATCGAGCTTTTGCCCAAGGGCAGGCTGTTCCCGCCGCGGCTTGAAAATTCGGAAGAAGACCTTAACCGCATGGTGTGGGGGAAAGCGCACGAGCTTTACGGCGACGATCTGCCGCAGCTGATCGTCGACCGGCTGAACGTCGAGCTCGGCAGCATTCTGGGCAAGTACGACGTCGTCTACATGTCGGCGCAGAAGCTCGTGCAGCGCTCGCTCGAGTGCGGCTACCTCGTCGGCTCGCGAGGGTCGGTCGGCTCGTCGCTCGTAGCGTACATGGCCGGCATCACCGAGGTCAACGCCCTGCCGCCGCACTACCGCTGCCCGAAGTGCCGCAACGTCGAGTTCCACGCGGGCGAGTATGGCTGTGGCGCGGACATGCCCGATAAAATGTGTCCCGTCTGCGGCACGAAGTATGCCAAAGACGGCTTCGACATCCCGTTTGAAACTTTCCTCGGCTACGGCGGCGGCAAGGTGCCGGATATCGACCTCAACTTCTCGGGCGAATATCAGGCGCGCGCCCACGCGCACGCGGTCGAGATGTTCGGCAAGACGCAGGTGTTCCGCGCGGGTACGATCGGTACGCTCGCGGAGAAGACGGCCTACGGCTTCGTCAAAAAATACCTCGAGGAAAACGGCATCGCCGCGGGCAACGCCGAGATCGACCGCCTGACGGCGGGCTGCGTCGGCGTGCGACGCACGACGGGCCAGCATCCCGGCGGACTCGTCGTCGTGCCGGACGACATGGATATCGAGGATTTCTGCCCCGTACAGCACCCTGCGGACGACCCCGACAGCGACACGATCACCACGCATTTCGAATATCACTGCATGGAGGACAACCTCTTAAAGCTCGATATGCTCGGCCACGATGACCCGACGATGATCCGCATGCTCGAAAATCTGACGGGCGTGAACGCCCGCGCTATCCCGCTCGACGACCCCGACACGATGTCGATCTTCATCTCGTCCAAGGTGCTCGGCTACGAGAACGACGAAGTGCTCGGCCCCACGGGCGCCGTCGCGATCCCCGAGTTTAACACCCGCTTCACGCGCCAGATGCTCGTCGACACGCAGCCCAAGGACTTCAACACGCTGCTGCGCCTTTCAGGCTTCTCCCACGGCACGGACGTGTGGCTCGGCAACGCGAAGGATCTGATCGTCAGCGGCACGGCGAGCGTTCTGGAGACCGTCGGCTGCCGTGACGATATCATGCTCTACCTCATTTCTATGGGGCTTGACCCGAAGATGAGCTTTAAGATCATGGAGGCCGTCCGAAAGGGCAAGGTCAAGGGCGGCAAGGCGGGGGACTGGCCGATGTGGGTCGAAGAGATGCGCAAGCACGACGTGCCGGAGTGGTACATCGAGTCGCTTGCGAAGATCGGTTACCTCTTCCCGAAAGCGCACGCGGTCGCATACGTTATGATGGCGTTCCGCATCGCGTGGTTCAAGGTGCACGAGCCGCTCGCGTTCTACGCGACGTTCTTCTCCATCCGCGCCAAGGCATTCGACGCCGCCGAGTGCTGCAAGGACGCCGACGCGCTGCGCCGCCGCATCCGCGAGATCGAAAACAACAAGGATGCGACCGCCGTGGAACAGGACTTGATGACGACGCTTGAAGTCTGCTACGAATTCGGCCTTCGCGGCTTCCACTTTGAGCCCATCGATATCTACCGCAGCGATGCGACGAAGTTCGTCGTCACGGAAAACGGACTTCTTCCGCCGTTCACGTCCGTGCGCGGCCTCGGCGAGACCGCCGCGCTTGATACCGTAGAGAAGCGCAAGGGAAAGGACTTTACATCGGTGGAGGAGTTTTCCCTCTGCTGCAACAAGCTGTCGCAGACGCATATCGACCAGCTGCGCGCGCTGGGCGCGTTTGCGGGATTGCCTGAAACGAGCCAGTTAACATTGTTTTAACACACTGTGTTGTATTGTTCCCTGCGTACTTGCAGGGGGGCGTTTTTCCCTGCACCGTGCAGGGGACGCGGATAAGGGGGCCATTCTCTCACGTGAGAGAATGGCCCCCTTGGACCCCCAAGAGAACGCAAGGGGAGGGCCCCTCGACCCCCGTTGCGGGTTTGCAGCTTGAAGAACTGCACGCGCTGCGCAATCGGGTGCCTGCCAGGTGTTGTTGCTATACGATTTATCTCTGCTTCTACTACCCGCTGCCGCTCTGCCTGCGTGTCGGTAGCCTTACGCAACTGCGTCCTACTTCAGCTTTTATCAATCTTGCTTTTGCTTGCCGAGGCGGCATTGCTTCGCTCGCCGCGAGGACGGACTTGACGGTCAATTCAACTAACGGTTGAAAAATTTCTCAACTGATTCTACCGGCGATTGCTGTTGTTTTTGCTTTTTGGGCGGTATACTGTGGCCATGGCAAAAACAAATCGCCCTGCATGGGACGAGAGAGGAGCAGTGTATGGAAAATCATGTGGCAGATCAAATTCGCTTTTACCGCCGACAGGAGGGGCTGACGCAGGAGCAGCTGGCCGAGGCGATAGGCGTCTCCGTTGCGGCGGTGAGCAAGTGGGAGCAGGGAGTTTCCCAAAGTTAAAGATACCACATCAATCCCACGCGGACTTTTGCTCAACCGATACAGCCGGAGGGCTGGATAACAAGAAAAGGCGGTATGCGCCCCGTGGAGGGGTAGCGTACCGCCTTTTCTTGTGGGGGTTTCCAAAGGGGGCAACGCCCCCATTTGGCACACGACTTTGCGAAGCAAAGTGTAGTGTGTTATACGCTCTGTCGGCGTTGCCGTGAAAATGCCGTTGCCGCCGGGGAGGGCAAGGGCATTTGAAGCGGCAGGAAAACAGGGCTGTGCTTGCGTGGCGTGGAGCCGCAAGCGCAGGTCTGGACTCATCAGCAGACAGGGCGTATATGAAAGCCCCAGTTCCTCGTCCTACGCTCCAACTTGTGGACAAAGTGTCCCGAAGTTGTGGCCACACTCCCGGAAAAGTAGCAGGACAACGGGCAACCGTCAAGGCTGAAATGAACGGGTTTACACCCGGCCTTGACCTCCGCCCGCTGTCCCGCTGGATGGGTGGACAAGGCGGCCAATCCCTCAAAGTGCTTGGCCGCTCTCTTTCTGATTTTGAGGTATTCAGTTTTTCAAAATTGAATAATCAAAATAAATTTTTTCGATTGAAAAAATTTTATTTGTTATCATCTTCAATGCCATATTTTTTCTTTTGCCGAATCACATAATTACTGATTTTTTCATCATATAGTGGATACTGGTAATCCAACTGGCATGCCACTTCTGACGAAACCTCCCGGAACAATGCCATACATTGTTCAAAGGATTCCCACATATGGGGATAGGAATCCATATTATAAGTGGACATAAGTCGTTCCCACAATTCCTCTGGGACATATTGCTTCATAAATTTATAGTTTTTTCCCAAACTGAAATGAAATCCCTGTTTGATACCAATCAGCCAGGAAATCATGCGAAGCAATTCTTTTCGTACTATATCATTCATATGGTCAATAGCAAAAAGAATTTCTTTGCGGCATAAGCCCTTTACTACATATGTTGTAGTATTCCAAAATTCATTACAGCAATCGTCAAACATTCTTTGAGTAGGCTTCTGCAAGTGGTAGTCTATATCCGTTGGTATTGGCGGCTTTACGATACGGTTGTCTTTATCCAACAGTAACTTTACCAGTTTATCCCATGTAAAATACTCGTCTATCAGTTCCAGCGGCAGCAAAGTTAAATCTATCTTAACATCATCAGTAAACAGCATTAAATATGAAAATCCCTTTTCTACAGCTGGAAATAATTCCATATCTTCCGGCTTTTGCAGAATCAACCTTTCACCAAATATATCTAGCCATTTATCATCACTTGTGAAGCTGTCCATATCCGTAACAAAAAAAGTAATATCAAAATCCTGAAAATCATCAGGCGGAATATTTGTATTTGTTCTAGATCCTTCCAAAGTAACCATGCGAATGCGTTTGTCTGTTTTTGCAAAATTCAAAACAATATCATAAACTTCCTTTTCTGATCTCATTTTTATCTCCTCCAATTATTGAAATAGGTGTGAAGCCATTTTAGGGCTTTCCCGCCTTGATTACCCTTTAGCAAAGACGGGCGGGACTGTCAACGGCGGCGCATGAAATGCGCCGTTCATCTTGACCGTTGACTGGCTCGGCTGGCTTTGCTATCTTCCTGACAAATGGGAATGTCTAAGATAGTAAAGACGTCCCACATGCAACTCTTTCTTTTATTGCGGAAACCGTATCTTTAATTGTGAATGTAGTTGTGTCTATGACATTTGATTCATATATCCCCAAACCGGAAAATTGCTCCCACATTGTTTCCACTAATTCAATATTTGTTTTTCTATCTAATTTTGAGCGTTCCACAGCTCGCTTCATAGTTTCTTTTTTACTCGCTCTTAATACAATATAGTGTACCTCGTAATCTTCTTGGGCAAGAGCTTTCCATGGCTCCAAAAACCATGGCCCGACAATCCCATCTACAATTACATCATATCCGCCACGAGCATATCGCTTTGCAGCTTCTAAAAAGGCTTCAATGACAACCAGATTTTGCTTGTTGGATTCTGGCAAATGTGGTGGTATTGCGCCTTTGCTTAAGTAATGAAAAAAGTCATCGGTGTGCATATGCACTGATTTATCCATATCTGATTCCTTTGCGACAATTGACGCAGTTGTTGTTTTTCCTGTCCCCGGTGAGCCTGTAATCACAATAATTCTTCCTTGATTCATCTGTATTTTCCCTCACAATTTGAATTTATCACTTTGTTCCTGCCTGCTCAATCATCTTCTTCGCAAACTGGTTTTCCCTGACCCTGATTGCCCACCAAGTAAAAAAGCGGTTGGCGATTCAACCGCTTTTTTACTTGAACCAATTCTTCTAAATTATCATTTAAGCGATTCTCAAACTGTTTGTCAGTAAAATTGACTATATTTGCCATATTAAGCCACTTTCTCTTTATTCAAAACTTGTTTTGAGTAACGATTCATTGACCGCCAATACTCATGAACGGCTTGTAATTCTTCTAAAGAATAATCAAAAAGATTTACACGTTTTGCAAGCTTTAATTGGTTTAATAAATTGACTTCCAATAATTGAGAGTCATTTTTATTTAATTCATGGTTCAAAACATAGTTTAATTATTTCCTCCCGTTAAATAATAGATAACTATTAAAAATAGACAATACTTGCT
>OGES01000451.1_pt1 | contig 42079 bp, 40 predicted proteins | sample 1570711 | NCBI WGS metagenome assembly OGES01 (sample SAMEA2582133, study PRJEB24529) | metagenome | biome: Human gut stool | place: China | collected 2011 | reverse complement strand
AAGATACAATTTATAATAATCTGGATTTTCATTCAATTTGTATTTCCCAAGGAAAAAGTCCGTCCGTTCTTCAATTTTTTGGCATGGCGCCTCCGCCGCAACCATAGGCAGGGCAAGCAGAAACAGTGGTATGGCAAAGACAGGTTTCATATAGACGCCAAGCTTGTAATTTTCACAAAGATAGAGTGTTGTTTTTGAAAAAGCAAGGGCGGAGGTTATAAAAAGCGGGGCAGGAAAGGTGGAGGCAGGGCGATTTAAACATTTTTAGGCGAAGAAATTGCACAGGGATGACGCTATTTGCTAATTTTGCATAATTAAAGGAGATGTGAAAAATGAAGAGACTTTTGCTTGTGATAATCGCAATGATGTCGCTGCTTCCGGCGTTTGCCGGCGAAAAGGCGAAGATGACGCTCGTGACAAAAGTACATGACTTTGGATATGTCAAGGAGAAAGGCGGCGACGTGACATGCTGGTTCGAGTTTCGCAACACTGGCGACGAGCCGTTGATAATCCGCACGGCGCGCTCTTCGTGCGGCTGCACAAAGCCCGCTTATCCAAAGAAGCCCATTGCCCCCGGCGAGACAGCCAAAATCGGAGTGACGTATAAGCCCGACGGCCGCCGCGGAGCGTTTGACAAGACCGTCACGGTGGTGACCAACGGCGGGACGGCGTATTTGAGGATTAAAGGCAACGTGATACCGTAATGCGCAGACTGACGGTGATATTGACGGCGGCGCTTGTCGCCGCGGCTGCCTCCGCACAGCTGCAATGGAAGGAGACGGCGTGGGACTTCGGCATCATCAAGGAAGCCGACGGCAAGGTGGCTCACCGGTTTGCCTATCGCAACGGCGGGGCCGACACGGTGGTCGTGAAGCGCACATCGTCATCGTGCGGCTGCACGACGGCAAGGCTTGCCGACACGGTGATATTGCCCGGCGACAGCGGCAGCCTTCTTGTGGAGTTCAACCCGTCGTATCGTCCCGGGCCGTTCAAGAAGCATGTCGCGGTGCATACCGACAAGGGAACCACACAGCTGCAGATAGCAGGCAAGGTGCGCCCCGAGGGAGAGACCGTAGGGCGGATTTTCCCTGAGAAAATGGACGGTTTGCGGCTTACGTCGCGCACGGCAGTGGTTGGCGACGTGCGGCAGGGACACCGCCGCCAGACAAGCGTGATAGCCTACAATGCCAGCCGCGACACCCTCAGCCTTTCGTTTGATAGCGCCGACAAGCGGATTGGCGTGGTTGCCGAACCCTCTGTGGTGGCTCCCGGCGACCTGACTTCGTTCAGCATCGTCTTTCAGACAGACAGTGCCGACGAGACAGGGCGTGCCGACACGCAGATAGCCGTCAAAGCCAACGGCAGGAGTATGGGCGTGATAACCGCCACGGCACAAGTGGTGGCAGCGCATCCAGAGAAAGTGGACTATGCCTCCGCACCGCAGTTGAGGCTTCGCGCCGACAGGGTGGACTTCACCCCGATAGGCACGAAGAAGATTATGCGCAGCGTGGAGATAGAGAATATCGGCAAAGCCGACCTTCACATCACCGGCACCGGCACGATGGACGATGCGGTGGCAGTGAAAAAGACGGTGCGATGCCTGAAGCCCGGTCGGAAAGGCAAGATCTGCATAACGCTCGACCCGAGCAAGATGGCCGACGGCCGACTGCTCAACAGCAGTGTGGTGATATTCACCAACGACCCGCTGCAAGGCACCGTGCAGATACGCACTGTAGGCACAACAGAAACAGATAAAAAACAAAAATAACAAAAGACACAACGATATGGAATTTCTTGATCATGATGAGCATCACAATATGGTGAGCCATCCGGAGAACAGCAAAGAGTTTGCCGGACTTGCTGTCAACAGTGGGGTGGCAGAGCCACCGAAAGTCAACCCTTACTTCCATCCGCGCAAGCGCCGCCGCACGATGACAGCCGGCGAATATGTGGAAGGCATCCTCAAGGGCGACGTGACTGTGCTGAGCCGAGCGGTGACGCTTGTGGAGAGTCTGGTGCCCGAGCATCAGGCATTGGCTCAGGAAGTGATAGAAAAGTGCCTTCCGTCGGCAGGCAACTCGCGCCGCATCGGCATCACTGGAGTGCCGGGCGCCGGCAAGAGTACGTCGATCGACGAGTTCGGACTGCATGTGCTTAAAGACGGCGGCAAACTCGCCGTTCTCGCCATCGACCCGAGCAGCGAGCGCACCAAAGGCAGTATCCTCGGCGACAAGACCCGCATGGAGAAACTGTCGATTCATCCCAAAGCCTTCATCCGCCCCAGCCCGTCGGCAGGCTCTCTCGGCGGCGTGGCACGCAAGACTCGCGAATCCATCGTGCTTTGTGAGGCCGCCGGCTTCAACAACATCTTTGTGGAGACCGTCGGAGTGGGACAAAGCGAGACGGCAGTGCATTCGATGGTCGACTTCTTCCTGCTGATACAGCTGGCAGGCACCGGCGACGAGCTGCAGGGCATCAAACGGGGCATCATGGAGATGGCCGACGGCATAGTCATCAACAAAGCCGACGGCGACAACATTGAGCGCGCCAACCTTGCCAAAGCACAGTTTCAGAGCGCGTTGCATCTGTTCCCGCCCACATTGTCGGGCTGGATACCCGAAGTGCTGACCTATTCGGGCTACTACGGCATCGGCATCAAAGAAGTGTGGGAGATGATTGACCGCTATTTCGAGTTTGTCAAAGGCAACGGCTATTTCGAGCACCGTCGCATGGAGCAGGAGAAATATTGGATGTATGAGACAATCGACGAGCAGCTGAAGGCGCACTTCTACCGTGACCCTGAGGTGGAGGCGTTGCTGAAGGTGAAGCAGGACAATGTGCTTGCCGCCCGCCAGAGCTCGTTTGTAGCAGCAAAAGACGTGCTTGACTATTATTTCCAAAAAATGGGTTTGAAATAATTTGCACTGACTTTGTAAGTTAGGCTGCGTCTCGGAAAAGAAAATTGTGCAAGCACTTTTCTTTTTGATAAAACCGGCTGCGTCTCGGAAAAATTGAAGCGAGCTTCATTTTTCACTCGGCTTGCGCGGTTTTTCACTCGACTTGCACTAACTTTTGATAAGTTAGGCTGCGTCTCGGAAAAGAAAATTGTGCAAGCACTTTTCTTTTCACTCGACTTGCACTAACTTTGTGCGAATTTTAAAATTTGGTCAGAAATTGGAAAAAGAAAAGATAAAGAAATCGTTGGGCACGGTGTGCAAGGTGGTCATACCGCTGGTTGTCGGAGTAGGATTGTTTTATTGGCTCTATAACAATGTCGATGTGGAGCAGATGAAAAACATCCTCCGCTACGACGTGGACTACACTTGGATAGGCGTAATGCTCGTAATATCAACGTTCAGCCACGTGTTCCGCGCTATGCGATGGCGTTTGCAACTGCGTGCGCTCGGCATCGACGCTCCGCTCGGAGTGCTTGTAGTTTCGATATTCGGCACTTATGCTGTCAATCTTGTTTTTCCACGCCTCGGAGAGGTGTGGCGCTGCGGCTACATCTCGCGTCGCCAGAAAGCCCCGTTTACCAAAGTGGTAGGCTCGATGGTCGCCGACCGCCTGTCAGACACCGTCACTGTTCTGACGTTGACCCTTGTGACGATGTGTCTTGCGTGGTCTGCGTTCGACAAGTTTTTTGATGCCTTCCCTCAGGTCAAGGACGGCATATTCAATACTGTGACATCGCCCGTCACATGGATAGGGGTGGCAGTCGTCGCCGGACTCGTTGTAGCGTTGTTCAAATTGGGCAAGCGCTTCGCGTTTATCCAGAAAATCGACAATGCCATAGCCGGACTGTGGCAAGGCTTCTACAGCATAACAAAGATGAAAGGCAAGCGCTGGTTCCTGTTTTACACGCTGCTCATCTGGGGCTGCTACTTCACGCAGCTTTACGTTTGCTTCTTTGCCTTTCCGTTTACGAAAGACCTCGGCATTGTTTGCGCACTGGTGTGCTTCGTGCTGAGCAGCATCTCGATGGGCATACCCACCAACGGAGGCCTCGGCGCATGGCACATTGCGATAATCTTCGGACTGTCGCTCTACGGAGTAGGCACGTTCTCGATCAATCGTCCCGACGCCAACGCCACCGCGTTTGCTATGCTCGTTTGGGGCACACAGACATTGTTGCTGATAGCGTTGGGAATCTATTCCTACGTCTACATATTGATGAATAAAACAAAAGAAGGGAACTAAGAGATGGCACTTAGAATAGACGATTATTTCGATGAGGACGAGCGTCCGGCAGAAGAACGCGACGACGAGGCGCAACCCGCACAGCCCGAGGCGCAAGCCGCGCCTGTTGTTCCGGAAGAGGAGCAATACCGCGAAGACTTTATCGTGACCAACGGTCAGCGCCGCCGTCGGCGGTGGCGACGGATAATCATTGCCGGCGCGCTTCTTGTAGTGGCGGCGATAGTTGTCAACATGCTCTTCGTGTCGAAGAAAGTGGACAAAGGCTGTGTGCGCGGCTATCTCGTGAAGGTGGAACTCAGCAGCGGACTGCTGTTCGACTCCTACGAATGCACTATGGTCACCGACTATCCCGACCGAGTGACCGACGCAAATGACTTGATTTTTCATTTTTCCGTGCGCGACCAGAAGCTTGGCGAGAAAATCTACAAAGCCATGCGCGGCGACAGCGTGCTGCTTGTAGACTACGTGCGCTATTCAATGAAAATGCCGTGGCGCGGCAACACCGACGTGTATGTCGACAGTGCCACGGTGATGAAGTTGCCCGTGCTCCGCAGTCCCGAACAGGTGGCTCTCGACAAGGCGACATACGGCGCCAAGCCCGACACCACAAAACGTGGATAAGACATAAAAACAAAATAATCAAGGATGGTTGCTCCTTTTCGCGGTCACGGCTGCGGAAAGGAGTTTAATTTTGCATAAAAAGTAAAAACGAAATGCTATGGAAAACAATTTTATTGAAATGGAATGGAGCCGGCTGTGGTGGCTTCTCAGTGTGGTGGTTACGGAGTATGTGCTCGTTCTCGCCGCGGTGGGCGCCGACATGGCAAGCGGCATCAGCAAATCCCGTAAGCGCGGCGAGGCAACACGCAGCCGCTCGCTCCGCCGCACCGTCGACAAGCTGGCGCGCTACTACAACGTGCTTGTGGTGCTTACCGTTGTCGACGCCATGCAGATAGCCGGCGCGTGGTTTCTGCGCGCAGTCGAAGGCTATGCCGTGCCCACCGTGCCGCTGTTCACGCTTCTCGGGTCGCTCGGCATGGCAGGGATAGAGGTGAAAAGCATCTTTGAGAAAGGCAGCGACAAGGAGCGCACCGATGTAGGCGCGTTGCTCGACCTGCTCGAATCCGCCGCCGACAATGAGAAATTAACCAAAATTATCAACAACCTTAAAAACTTGAAGAAATGAAACATTTTACCATTGAAGAACTTACACATTCAGACACCGCCATCGGCCACGGCATAGCCAACAATCCCAGCGCCGTGGAAAGGGAAAACCTGCGCCGTCTCGCCGAGCGCGTGCTCGACCCCGCAAGAGAACGCCTCGGCGCGCCAATCTACGTCAACAGCGGCTACCGCAACTGCGCGGTGAACCGACTGGTGGGCGGAGCGCGTCGCTCATATCATCTGCAGGGGCGCGCCGCCGATCTCGACACCCGCAGCGGCCGCAACGCCGAACTGATGCGCATCCTCCAGTCGCTTCCCCACACCGAACTGCTGTGGGAACAGGGCGGCCGCTGGATACACGTGGCACTGTGACGGCAGCCGACGGCGCCTTTTCCGCAGTGAAAACGGCGGAAAACGGCGGTTTGCGCGCAGTTTTTTAACAGAAATAGGATGTCGTGGTTTAAAAAATGTGAAAAATAAAGCCAAACCGCTAAATATTAGAGGCTTGGCTTTTATTGTTGAGTTTTCGTTGTAGTGGTTTGTGAGTTTTTGTTGAGTAATAAAATGAACACATTGCGCGCGATGCGCGTAAATTTGCAACATAAAACCAACATAATTAGAATTTATTCGTATGAAAAACTTATTCACCATTATTGCAGCCAGCCTACTGCTCGGCACGGCATCAATGGCGGCAGAGCATACGGGGATTGACAACAATTCGGCATATCTTGATTTGCGTCCAAACGGCACGACGCTCCGCACGACGGCAGCCGATGCACGCATCGTGGTTTGCAACGTGATGGGTCAGATGGTGGCCAACACTGTTGCGACAGAGATTCCTACCGCAGGATGGCAGCCAGGACTCTACATTGCCCGTCAAGGCAATGCGGTAGTGAAATTTGTAGTGAAATAGGGATATAAATAAAAACTTAAAAAATAATACAACAATGAAAGCTAATTTATACTCAATTGTACTTATGGCAGGTGCGATGATCTCGTCGGTCAATGCATTTGCACAACCAACAACTTCCGCTCCGACACCTCCCGAATTGGCAAAGAACAAGGTGATTTCAATCTATAGCGATGCCTATGTGTCGACAGGCTTCGAGTTTGGAGAATGGGGAAGCGGCACAGCTTACGCCCAGGAGAAAATCGGTGACACCGACAATGTCGCTAAGTTCACCACAACCGACCTGGGTTACTTCGGATGGCAATTCGGCAAAGTCAACACCGCAGCGATGGACAAGCTCCACGTTGACGTCTATGGCGACGCCGCATTTTCTGTCCGCGTGGTGCCTATCACTGGTGGCGCGGAAGTGGGACAGACCATAGAAGTCAGTGCCGGCAAATGGACAAGCGTCGACCTTGACACCAAGGTGTTTGCCGACGGTGGCGCCAACCTTGCCAACGTGTATCAAATCAAGTTTGACAACGTCAAGAGTCAAACGTTTTATATAGACAATGTCTATTTCTGGAGCACATCGACCGACGTCGACACCGAGGCACCTACCCAGCTGACAGCCACGCTCGTAGAGTCGGCATTCACAACAGTGACACTCTCCTGCACGGCAGTAGACAACAGCGGTGCTGTTGAATTTGTCGTAACCGACGAGGCAAAATCCTACAGCAAGACAGTTGGCGGCGTGTCGGGCGAAGCCACCAAGGTGGTTCTCGACGGACTTACAGCCAACACCGACTACAACTTCACAGTCAAGGCTCGCGATGCCGAAGGCAACGAGTGTGCCGATGTCGTTACGATCGTCGCATCGACAAACGTTCTGCCAGAGCCGGCAACCAAAGCATCGTTGCCAGCCTCGAAAGTAATCTCAATCTACTGTGACGATTATACATCAGCCTGCCCGTTCGGCATCGGCGGATGGGGACAGTCGACAACAGCGACATTTTTGCAACTTACCGCCGATGACCAGGCGATGTATCTTGACAACTTCAACTACCTCGGTTTTGAGCTCAACAACAACAAGCCGGCGTTTGACGCCAGCGATATGCTCTACCTCCACCTCGACGTTTATCCGCTGACGCTCACCAAACTTGAGGTCTCTCCAATCTGGGGTGCAGAGAAACTCGTTGATTGCGGTGAACTCACGGCAGGAAAGTGGAACACCATCGTTCTGCCGTTGACATCATTCGACGGCATCCGTCTTGACAACATCTATCAAATCAAGTTTGTAGCTCGTCCAGAAGGTACAGCCAAGGCATTTCTCGACAACATTTACTTTGCTACAGACAACGACAGCAGCGTGGCTTCTATGACAGCCGACAAGCTCACCTATGCAGACGGCATGCTCCGCGGCGCAGCCGATGCACGCATCGTGGTTTGCAACGTGATGGGTCAGATGGTGGCCAACACTGTTGCGACAGAGATTCCTACCGCAGGATGGCAGCCAGGACTCTACATTGCCCGTCAAGGCAATGCGGTAGTGAAATTTGTAGTGAAATAGGGAAATAAATAAAACAAACATTAAAATTTATACAAAATGAAAAAGAACTTATTAAAAATGGCGTTGCTCGCTTTCGCAACCTTTGCGGCAAGTGTGGCAAGCGCACAAACCTACTCTGGTAAAATCACATCAAGCGACTGGAGTGGAAAGGGGTTGGAGAGTGATGTAGATTATTCTTTGACTTATATTGAAAGTACGAAGAAACTTAATTTTGAGTTTACCGTTCCTTGTGACAAAAAAATCAATGTTGCATATTTCTTTGCAGAGCATGGCTTTGGTGAAACTACAATAGAGAATCCGCAATCGGTAGACGGAACATATACTTTGTCGGGAACCACTGGAGGCGCATTTGCCCTTGAAAAAGGCGCAGAAACGTGGTTCACTCTTAAATTGGTTATTGACGGTATCGGGGATATTGTAACGAATCGTATTGCTTATAAGGCGGGAGAAGGAAACACAGCAGAGGACACCGAAGCTCCGGCATGGGTGTCAGACCCGACTGCCGTAGCAAGCTCAACATCGGCAACAATTTCGGTCTGCGCTAAAGACAATGTCTCAAAGACGCTGACATACGAAGTGTCAAAAACTGCGGATTTTGCGACATTGGAAACAGTAAACGGAAAAGCGAATGAAGCAACAGAAATTGCGTTGAAAGGATTGTCGCCAAAAACAGACTATACATATTACGTTCGCGTTAAGGATATGGCTGGCAATGTAAGCGCAGAAGTCAAGACCGTGACGTTTACAACAACAGCACAGGCAGCAGTCGTTGCAACTTACTATGGCGTATTCTATACCAACGATTGGGAAGAAAAGGCAAAAGTTGACGGAAAAGATGTGACACCGCAAATCAATTGGAAGGCTGAAACGCTGGAAGGATATAATGATGTGATTGTTACCGCAGAATTGTCAGAAGCACTTCCTGATGGAGCGGCGCTTAAATTCTGCGCTTTTATTGAAAATGGAGTCGGTCCAGTTGACAACAAGGATATGACGGCAACTGGCAAGGCAAATGAGTATACAATCAAGTTGAGTGATGTGCTTCCAAAAGGTACGACATTGGCAAAAGACCAAATTTTTGGCCAGTTCTTCTTCCGCATTTATCCTAAAGAGGGCGGGGTTTCACGAACAAAGATTCTTACAACATATAAGGTAGGAGCGTCAAACGATCCTATTGCCACAGACACTAAGGCTCCGGAATGGGGCGTAGATCCAGTGGTAGAAAAAGTAACGGACAAGACTGCTGAAATTGTGGTTAATGTGACAGATGATTCAGGCAGCGCCGTCATTACTCTGACAGGTGATAATGGATTTGCTGAATTGAAGAAAGAGGTGAAAGCCGACGGCTCAAATCAGACAATCGCGTTGAACGGACTTACGGCAAACACTACCTACAATCTGACACTTGCCATTGCCGACGCAGCAGGCAATGCCGGCGAGAGCAAAACAGTTAATTTTACCACTCTGGAAACACCGGACCGTGAAGTGCTGTATCTGACAATTCCAATTGCCTCAGAAGATTGGAACAACGAAGCATACAATCCTAATGGTTCAATGCTTATAACGGTAAATCCTGACAATACGTTGTCTTTTAAAGTTTCGCTTGATCAAGATCGTGAAGACTTTATAGAAACCAATATGTATGTTCACGGGGTTCAGGAACCTGTTTCTTTGATTCGCACTTCTGAGGGCGTCTATGAATGCACAACGACAAAATCAATATCCAATAGAGATGCGTTGGTTCATTTCCATATGCATTTTCGGTTCAGTGACGGAAGTTCGACATTTGCAGTTAAAAACTTCACACCGTCAGAAGGTTCGACATCAGCAGTAGCAGAGGTTGAGACAGAGGCAGCTAAGGTTGTTGCCGCCAACGGCGTAATCCGTGTTGAGGGCGACAAGACATTTGCAGTCTACACCGTAGCCGGACAATTGGCATTCCGCGGCATGGGCGAGGTTAGCCTTGACAAGGGCGTCTATGTGGTTGTTGTCGACGGCAAGGCACAGAAAGTTATGCTGTAAGAAAACAATAATTGATTAAGGCGAAGAGCGGGGCTTCCGGAAAACGGAGGCTCCGCTCTCTGCGTATGGCGCAAGGCATCACGGGGTTTGCAAACCGATGTGATGAGGCGTTGGTGTCACGGGGTAGGCGAGCCAACCCCGTGCTAACATATTAAACCGCTCTTCGGCGGTTTTTTCGCATCGCGCCGATGGGGCAATCCGATGATGATGGCGGACGAAGGGGTGAGGCAACCGCCGAAAGACGGTTGTATAATCGTAGCCCCAGGTTGGCTTGCCTACCTGGGGTTGGTTGTTGAAAGAAAAAATAAAATATAAGTCAGTATATTTGTGAGTTACGATGAAAAGATGTAACTTTGCACCGCTTTTCGTAATCTCTGGCAAGACAAGTGGCTTGTGAATATTGCGACAATTATTAACTAATTAATTCACAATAAAATGGATTTGATTAAAGTTGCCGAAGAGGCATTTGCAACCGGCAAACAGCATCCGGAGTTCGGACCGGGCGACACTATCACAGTGGCTTACCGTATTAAAGAGGGTAACAAAGAGCGTATCCAGCAATATCGCGGTGTAGTAATCCGCATTTCTGGAGAAGGCACAAAAAAACGCTTCACAGTGCGTAAGATGAGCGACAACATCGGAGTAGAGCGTATCTTCCCGATTGAGTCACCGTTTATCGACAGCATCACAGTCAACAAGTTTGGTAAAGTGCGTCGTGCAAAATTGTACTATCTGCGCAACCTTACAGGCAAGAAGGCTCGTATCAAAGAGCGTCGTGTTGTCAACAAGTAATCGCACAGCAGAACGTAGCGATACAGAGACCGATGGTTGGAATCCCAACCATCGGTCTTTTTTTGCTCGCCTCGGCCTTCTACAACCGCTCTTCGGCGGTAGATGCGCGTGCGTTGGCATCACGGGGTAGGCAAGCCAACCCCGTGCTAACATATTAAACCGCTCTTCGGCGGTTTTTTCGCCTATGGCGGTGTATTGCACCGATGGGGCAATATGATGATGATGGCGGACGATGTGGATGCGCAATACGATGGGTGGCGGGGAAGTGGCGTACCTCCGGCACGCAGAGTTTGTTGTCGAGGAGAATCCCGGCACGCTACGCTGCGCTTTGCGTACCGGGTTACGGAAGAGTGCCGTCGCTCTGCGACGAGAGAGTGCAAACCGAGGGATGACGTTTATACAACCGCTCTTCGGCGGTAGATGCGCGTGCATTGGCGTCACGGGGTAGGCAAGCCAACCCCGTGCTAACGTATGAAACCGCTCTTCGGCGGTTTTTTGGCGATGGTGATGTATTGCGCCGTTGGCGCAATATGATGATGGTGACGGGTTTCGCGATGGGAATGTTTTTGCTGTGGGGATAAAAAAATAACGACTCGCCGGACTGGCGTGGTCGCTACCTGAAAAACTATGTTTGAAATCTGAATCTATGTCTTATTCTCCGTCAACCACACGGCATGCACCGATGTAGCGCTTTGCGTAGTAGGCTTCCTGTGACGACGATACCGTGACGCCTTGCGAACAGCTTGAGTGGATAAACTTGAAGTTGCCCGATTCGTCGACCGATGTCACGATGCCCACGTGGCCTACGTTGCTTTTTGAGGCGCGAGAGCCAGAGAAGAACACCAAGTCGCCAGCCTTCAGGTCGCGGCGGTCTTTGACTTGAGAGTCTCCGCGGAGTGCTGAATACTGTGAACGCGATGAGCGCGGAAGCGAGATGTTCTGTTTTGAGAAGATGAATGTGGTGAAGCCAGAGCAGTCAAAACCTGATTTCGGACTCATGTGTCCTGAACGGTAAGGAGAACCGAGGTATTTCATCGCACTTTTAACAATCTCTCGGCCGCAGATACTGTCGGTCTTGCAAGTTCTGTCTTGAGCCTTCGCTGCGAAGCTTGCAACGAATACTGCCATTACTGCTAAGATTGTTAAAATTTTCTTCATTATCTCTTGTTTTTAGTAGGTTTTACTTCCGAACACCTCAAAGTTAGCAAAATTTGCTGGCGGCGTCAAGCGATTTCAGACATTTAATTAACATATTAAACTTCTTTATGACGATTAGTGGGTGCCTGTACAAATTTTAACAGTTTTTCGGAGCAAAGAGATTAAACCTTCGCAAAGATGCTCATTCTCACCATTTAACAGGTTTTTGCTTTCTCCAAAACTTGTTCACGCACGTTGCTGGCAGCCTTTTTTGCCGCTGCAGATAGTTAAAAGGAGTATTAAAATTCACATTTGCACTGTAAATGCGCAGATTTTCCAACCGATTCCCCATAATGTCCAAAATTATCCGTCATATTGTTTTTTAGCGTGTATTTGTGGGAATGCTCGGATTTGAGTAATTTTACACGATTTTTCAGAACAAACAATTTTACGCAATATGCAGAAATTCAGTTTTAAGGCATTGTCCGACGGAGCAAAGACCCTTGCCGGCAGCCGCGACTTCCGTTATGGAGTTTTCGGAGTCATCATCCTTGTGGCTATCTCATTGGCATTCTTCGCCACGAGCCTCGGCGACACTCTACAGCAGAGCGACACGATGCAGGGTGTTGCCAACGGACAGGAGGCAAAGGCCTATTTTGAGCAGACCGGCGAAAAGACGTGCTGGACCAACTCGTTGTTTGGTGGTATGCCTACGTTTCAAATCTCGCCGTCGTATGCAAGTTCGAAATTCATAAGCGCGCTTCAGTCGGTGTTCGGACTTGGTCTTCCCAGTCCAGCCAATCTGGTGTTTATGATGATGGCAGGCTTCTACATCCTGCTTCTTGCCATGCGCCAGCGGTGGTATCTTGCCCTTCTTGGCGCCATAGCCTACGGTTTCTCATCGTATTTCTTCATTCTGATAGGAGCCGGACATATATGGAAATTCTGCGTGCTTGCCTACGTGCCTCCCACGATAGCCGGCATCGTGCTCGCCTATCGGGGCAAATGGCTTGCCGGAGGCGCGCTCACGGCTGTGTTTGCAATGTTGCAGATAGCGTCAAACCATGTGCAGATGACCTACTATTTCCTCTTTGTCGTAGTGGCTATGATGATTGCCTATTTCGTTGACAGCCGCCGCAAGAAGGAGTTGGGCAAATGGCTTAAAGCCACAGGGGTGCTTGCCGTGGCAGCAGTTGTGGCTGTCGGAGCAAACCTCACGAGCCTGTACAATACATATGAATATAGTAAGGAAACCGTTCGTGGACGCACCACCGACCTTACCGCGGCAAAGTCGTCGGGCGAGTCGGGCAATGTGAATAAAAACGGCATCAACCGCGACAACGTGACAAGTTGGAGCTACGGTGTCGATGAGACGTTGACGCTGATTATTCCTAACGTGAAGGGTGGCGCGACGGTGAAGCCCAACGATATTACCGACGACGGCGGTTTGGCTCCTGCGTCGGTAATCGACCTTGACAAGGCGCAAAGTCTTGTGGAGGCGGCGCAGATTACCGGTGATCCATCCTACGACGAGCAGCTCCGTCCGCAGCTGCAGCAGATGGTGGGGCAGTTCCGCCAGTATTTCGGCGACCAGCCGATGACCAACGGCCCGGTTTATGTGGGAGTGGTTATTTTCGCACTCGCGCTGTTGGCGTTGTTTGTGGTCAAAGGTCCGATGAAGTGGGCGCTGCTTGCCGTCTCGATTCTGTCAATACTGTTGTCGTGGGGTCATAACTTCTCTCCTCTTACATATTGGATGATCGATCATTTCCCGATGTACGACAAGTTTCGCGCTCCGGCAAGCATACTCGTCATCGTCGAGTTTACGTTGCCTATACTTGCCGTGATGGCGGTCAACCAGATTCTTACCGAGGAGAATTTCTTCAAGAAGCACCGCAATGCAGTGTTTGCCGCATTCGGCATCCCGGCATTGTTCTGTGTTATCGGATGGCTGATGCCTTCAGTGTTTGGCAACGGTCTGAGTTTCGGCGAGGCAGAGCAGCTCGAAGAAATCCTTGCGCAAACCAGCGGAATGGAGCACGACTTCTATTCGCGAGCGTTCAGCATCGTCGGAGAGGCGCGCCTGTCGATGGTGGCTGCCGACTCGCTGCGCAGCCTGTTGCTGCTTGCCGTTGGCGCGGTGCTGCTGTTGGCGTATGTCAAGGGAAAACTTTCGAGAAACGTCTTTGTGGGCGTGTTGATTGCCGTGGTGCTTGTCGACATGTTCCAGGTGGACAAACGCTATATCAACGAGGATATGTTTGTAAAGCACACCGAGGACGATGCGCTGACATTCATCCCTACATCTGCCGACAGCCAGATTCTTCAAGACAAATCGTACTATCGCGTTTCCGACGTGCGCAATTTCGGGTCGCCGAATCCGTCGTTCTTCCATAAGAGCGTTGGCGGATACCACGCAGCCAAACTGACGCGCTACAACGACATTATAGCCAAAATGCTGCAGCCGACCAATGGCGTGATTCTCGGAATGAAACAGACATACGGCACCGTCGACCTTTCGCTCGTCGACATGAAGGCATACAATATGCTCAACACCAAATATCTGATTGTCGACGGTAAGGTGCTGACCAACCCCGGTGCGCTCGGCAACGCCTGGCTTGTCGACAACGTTGAATATGCCGAGGGAGCAGATGCCGAGATGGACGCGTTGCAGAAACTGAATCCCGCAGTAAAAGCGGTTGCCGACGTTAAGTTTAAGCCGGTGCTTGGCACTGCCGCGCCCAAGCAGCCTGGCGACACGATATATCTGACATCATACAAGCCCAACGAGCTGCGCTACAAGTCGCAGACCGGCAACGACGCAGTGGCGGTGTTCTCCGAAGTCTATTTCCCATGGGGATGGACAGCCACCGTCGACGGCAAGGAATTGCCGATAGCCCGTGTCGACTACACGCTCCGCGGCATGCGTCTGCCAGCAGGAAGCCATGAAATCGTGATGCGCTTCGACCCCAAGTCGATACACACGACGGAAACCGTGGCCTACACATCGATAACGCTTGTTTATCTGGCTCTCATCGTGGCGCTTATAGCCACTGTGGCAGCCTACGGCAGAAGAAAGGAGCAGCTGTAGGTTGGGAAAAATCAGACGATATTGCACGGCGCTGACGCGCTACCGTAAAAGCAAAGGGTTCGGAATCCATTCCCCCTTTGCTTTCCATTTCGTGCTCAACGTGCTGCGCGAGAAGTCGGCTTACTATGCCTATGCCGACATTGCCGAACGCCGCAACGAGGCGCGCCGCATGAAACGTCTGCTCAAGGTGAGAAAACCGCGGATGATATCCGAGAAAAGTGCCCGGATGATGTTTCGCATCGCCAACTATTTCAACCCAAAGATGATTCTGCAACTCGGCACCAATTTCGGGGTGTCGGCATACAGCACGCTGCGTGTGTCGTCAGATTCGAGGATGTGGCTTGCAAGCAGTCAGGCAGAGCCGGAAATTGCGCTCGTCCTGCTGCAGAATCAAGCAGACCGTATCAGCGTCAGCGGCTCGTGTGGCGAGGCTGTCGACGACTATATCACCGCCGTCGGCGACGGCAAGCGTTATGTGGTGGTCAACCGAGTGACAGAGACGGAAGCCGTCAGCGTGGAGCGCTGGCTTGTGTCGTTGGCAGAAACGGAGGCGGTTGTCGTGGTGCGCAATTTGCAGCACGATGAGGTTGTGGCACGTCTGTGGCGCGCATTGCTGTCGCGGCTGACATACGGAATGGCGTTTACCAACGGCAAGATGGGAGTAGCCGTGATAGAGAAGAAACTGCCCCGCCAGACGTTCTCCTTATGGTTTTAATGGCACTGATGCTTGCGCGTGGCGCGCAGGAATTGCCATAAGAACAGCGCACCGCCTACAAACAGGGCTATGCTGAACGCATAGAAAATGCCCACGTCGCGCAGTCCCAACGGGAAGCCGAGCAGCCATCCGCTCGGGATGCCCACAAGAATGTAACTTACAAAAGCAATCCACATCATCGACATTGACTGTCCTGTGCCGCGCAGCGCGTTGGCAAAGCAAATCTGTGTGGCGTCGCCGCATTGGTAAATGATCAGAGGCAGAATCAGAGCCATAGCAGAGGCCGCAACAATGCTGTCGTCGGTGAAGATGCCTACCAGCGGCTCTTTGGCGAAATAAAGCAGGAACGACACCGCAACAACCATCGCGAGCAGTATGTGATAGCCAGCCCATGCCGAGCGGCGCACTTCCGCCTGGTTGCCGCGTCCCACGTAGTTTGACACACGGATAGCCACTGCCGCGCCGATGCTGTAGTAGAACATGAAACCGAGCGTGCTTATGGTGAGTATCACTTGATAACTTGCCAGCTCCACAGTGCCGAGCCATCCCATCATCACGCCTCCAAACGTGAACGTGCCCGTCTCCATGGCCATTTGCAGCGAGATGGGCATTGATGTGCGTGTTATCGACAGCATCTCTCCGACGCTTTCACGGGTGTGCAGAAACGCCTTGCGCATAGGTGCGTAAGCCTGTCCGCGCAGCAGCACCACGGCAAACACCACTGCCATCAGCACCCGGGAGCCGAGAGTGCTGATGCCGGCGCCGAGCGCGCCCAGCTCAGGCATTCCGCACTTGCCGTAGATGAGCAGATAGTTGAACACAATGTTGACAGCGTTGCCAGAAATAAGTATCCACATTCCCACCGATGGGCGCAGAAGGCTGTCGGCAAACTGGCGCATTGCGTTGAACAGAGCCACAAACACTATCGACGCAAGGATTACGAGATAGTAGGGACGGATGATGGGCAGCAGTTCGTCGGGCTGCCCGAAGCGGTCGATAAAAAAGTAGGCGCAGCCCATAACCACCGTCAGCAGTATGCCGAACAGAGCGTTGGCGATCAAAGCATTGCGGAAAGCCGCTCCCGCCTCGTCGTATTTCTGTCTGGCAAACAGCGCGCCGATAATCGGAGTGATGCCGTATGAGAAGCCGAGCAGACCGATAATCACAAGGTTGAACAGATTGTTGACAAACGACACAGACGCAAGGTCGTTTGTGCCGTAATGTCCCACCATCAGCGTGTCGGCGAATCCCACAAGGATTACGCCTATCTGCCCGATGCACAGAGGCACGCCGAGTTTCAGCGTTGAGCGGTAGTGTTGAGCGTATGACGTCATAAATTTTCTTGACAATGTTTTATGTATGAATGCTTCGTTTTGCCTGTTTCCACAGCCGTGCGGCGGCATAGATGACGATGAGGGTCAGCACGATGGTTGCCGAGGCAGGAATATTGGTGGCGTAGGCAGCCATCAGTCCGACTGTTGAGCCTGCAACGCTGATGATGGCGGCGAGCAGCATCATCGGCCGCAGTCGGCAGGTGAACACTTCCGCAGTCATCTGCGGCAGGGCAAATAGCGACATCAGCAGCATGATGCCGATGAGTTTCAGAGTGAGCACTATGCAGACGGCAACCATAACGGTCATAAGTCCGTTGATAAGAGCCACAGGCATGCCTATGGTGCGCGCATAGTCGGAATCGAAAGCGCAAGCCACGATGGGGCGGTGGAGCAGAGCCATCACGGCAAGCAGCAGGACGAGAAATGCGGCAAACACAGCAAGGTCGGTGTGGGATACGGTGAGGATGTTTCCAAAGAGAAACGACTGCAGTTCGGGGACGTAGCCCGGAGTCAGGAACACGAACAGAATACCGAGAGCCATTCCCAAAGCCCAGACCACGGATATGGCGGAGTCTTCGCGCACGCGTTGTCGTGTTGACAACCATTCAACGCCGACAGCCGACGCCACGGCGAATAATCCAGCCGTCACAACGGGATTGACTCCGAGAAAGTATCCCAGTCCGAGGCCGCCGAACGATGCGTGGGTCACGCCTCCGGCTACAAACATCATGCGTCGTGCCACCACATACGTGCCCACCACAGCCGATGCGATGCCCACAAGCAACAGTGCCGCGAGAGCGTTTTGAAAAAATGAGTATTCAAAGATTTCCATAAGTTTATTTCTTGTTCTTGCGTTCGCGCTCCTCGCTGACGAGCAGCAGCAGTTCTTCTTTGACACACGCCGGCATCTCGATGCCGCGCAGGCGCAGCGACCGTGCCCATCCGGCGATATCTTCGGGCAGCAACGTGAGCAGCACGTCGCGGAATTCCTCTATCTGGCTGTCGGAGTATCCGTCGGGCGCAAAGCCGCGGTAGGCATCGAGTTCCTCATCGTCGTAGTATATTATTTCGGTCGACAGCGTCGCCAAAGAGTCTTTCTCGCACGTAATGTGCATTCCGCAGCAACCCTCTTCCTCTACGGCTGGAGCCGCTTCCGCGTCATCAGGGGTGTTGTTTGGAGTCCGCCGCTCCGAGATTTTGTGACCTACGAACAGCACCGCCTCGAAGCCTATGGTTACAGCCAATATTATCAGCGCGGGAATCATTTGGCTACCTCCATTTTAAAACCTGCCAGTGCGAGATGCCGCCAATAGTCGGGATATGACTTCGACACCACTCCGGTGTCGAGCACCGTCAGTGAGGGGAAGCGTATTGCAGCCGGGGCGAAAGCCATTGCCATCCGGTGGTCGTCGTAGGTGAGAATCCGCGGGTGGGCGGCGGCTTCGCCTGCTGCGCCGTCCCAAGAAAGAATGCTGTCGTCGGCAATCTCTATGTTGAATCCGAGTTGGGCGAGTTGGGCACGCAGCGCCTCGAGACGGTCGGTCTCCTTTATGCGCAGCGTGTGCAGTCCACCGATGCGGAACGGCCGCCCGGTGAGGCAAGCCGTCACAACAATGGTCTGAGCAATGTCGGGCTGGCTCGACAGGTCGATGTTGAGCGTGGCATCGCGGTCGGCGTCGCAGAATCCGAGAGCCACACCGTTGTCGGTATACTCTGTTGTGACGCCAAACAGTTTGAAATATTCAGCCACGCGGCTGTCGCCCTGCAGGCTGTCGCTCTGCAAGCCGTTCAGACGGATGTCGAGGTCAGGACAGAGAGCCTTGATTTCATACCAATAGCTTGCCGCCGACCAGTCGCTCTCCACGGTCAGCGAGCTGGGCGAGTAAGGCTTTCCCTCGATGACGATTGTCGACTCCCCGACAGTCACTTCCGCTCCGAAATGGCGCATCAGTGCCGCCGTCATCTCGACGTATGGGCGCGAAGTCAGTCCGCCTTCGATTTCAATTGTCAGTCCGCCCTTCATCATAGGCGCAACCATCATCATCGCCGACACATATTGTGAACTTACGTTGCCGCGCATCCGCAGAGGCGCGTCGGCTTTCAGATGCCTGCCCTCAATCCATAGAGGCGGATATCCCTCGGAGGCATAGTAGTCGATTTCGGCGCCGCAGAGGCGCAGAGCCTCCACCAGTTCGCCTATCGGACGCTTGCGCATGCGTGGCGTGCCGTCGAGCAGCACGCTGCGCCACGGTTGCGAGGCGAAGTAGGCTGTCAGAAACCGCATAGCCGTTCCCGCCGCCCCGATATTCACGTTTGCCTGAGCGCTCTGAGTCAGCAACGCGCGCCGCATGGCGTTTGTGTCGTCGCAGTCGGCGATGTTGCCGATGCTGCATCCGTCGGTCATGGCAGCGATTGTCAGAGCCCTGTTGCTGATGCTTTTCGAAGCCGGCAGATCTACGTCGACAGCGTCAGTGGCTGGTGAGAACGATATTGTATAGTTTGTTTTTTCCATATCTTGTCTATTTGGGCTGCATCGTGATTATCGGCACGAGCATCTCTTCCATCGATATACCGCCATGCTGGAACGTATCCTTGTAGTACTGCACATAATAGTTGAAGTTGTTTGGATACGCGAAGAAATCGCGGTTGGTGGTGAAGATATATTTTGTGGAAATGTTCGGTGTCGGCAGCCCGAAGCGTTCCGGTTGCTTGATTTCATACACCTGCCGCTCGTTGTAGCCTAGGTTTTTGCCGAGTTTGTAACGCAGGTTGGTGTTTGTCGCCTTGTCGCCGACCACCTTTATCGGGTTGTCGACGCGGATTGTGCCGTGGTCGGTGGTCAGCACCACGCGGGCACCGCTCTCGGCGATGCGGCGCAGCAGGTCGCTTGCCGAGGAATGGCGGAACCACGATTCGGTCAGCGACCGGTATGCGGCGTTGCTCGACGCCAGTTCTCGTATCATCTTCGATTCCGTGCGCGCGTGCGACAGCATGTCGATGAAGTTGAACACAATCACGTTGAGGTCGAAGTTGTTGAAATTGCTGAAATTCTGCAGCAGTCTTTCGCCGAAAGACGATTCGTAGATTTTGTTGTAGGAGAATTTGTAGCGTTTGCGGAAACGGTCGAGCTGCGTCTGGATCAGAGGCGACTCATTGAGGTTTTTTCCCTCCTCCGAATCCTCGTCGACCCACAGCTCCGGAAACATTTTCTCAATCTGCAGCGGCATCAGTCCGGAGAATATTGCGTTGCGCGCATATTGCGTGGCGGTCGGCAGGATGGTGGTGTAGAGATCCTCTTCGATGTTGAACCATTCGGCAAGGATAGGCTTTGTTATGCGCCATTGGTCGAGGCGGAAATTGTCGATAAGGATGAAAAACACCTTTTCGCCGGCATCGAGCAGCGGAAACACTTTGTCCTTGAAAATCTCGTTGCTCATAAGAGGATGCTTGCCGCCGTTGACCCACGACTCATAGTTGCGTTTCACAAACTTGGCAAACTCGGAGTTTGCCTCGTTTTTCTGCATCAGCAGCAGTTCGTCCATGTTTGTCTCCGTCTGCGACAGCTCCATCTCCCAGAACACGAGTTTGCGGTATAGCTCATACCAGTCGTCGATGTTGTCCGACTCGTTGATAAGCCGCGCGATGTTGCGGAATTCCTGCTGGTAGTCGCTTGTAGCCTTCTGCGACACCAGTTGCCCGGAGTGCAGGTTTTTCTTCAGCGACATCAGTATCTGGTTAGGATTCACCGGCTTGATAAGATAGTCGGCAATTTTGTTGCCGATGGCTTGGTTCATGATGTTCTCTTCCTCGCTTTTGGTAATCATGATAACCGGCACGTTGGGCTGGACCTGCTTGATTTGTTGCAGAGTCTCCAAACCGCTGATGCCTGGCATGTTTTCATCGAGGATGATGATGTCGAACGTTTCCGTCTCCACCCGGTCGAGGGCGTCGGCTCCGTTGTTGACTGTCGTCACGTCATATCCTTTCATTTTCAAGAACATGATGTGGGGTTTCAGCAAGTCGATCTCGTCGTCAGCCCAAAGAATTTTTCCATTATTTTCCATAATCCAAAAACCTTATCAAAACGTAAAGTTAGCGATTTTCGGTGGTTGTTGGATTATGGACGGTTTCTTTTAAGAAATTTTATGCAGTCAGGCGTGTTTCCTGTGGCTGAGTTGGTAGAGCATGCCGTAGCGCGAGAATTTGTTGACGGCAAGGGCAAGGAAGAAATAAACTGCGGAAAGGAGCCACAGCATCTGGTATTCCAGCCCGATGTCGGCTATCGACGCGCCGTTGGCATTGATGCGCTCAAACGCCTGCATTGCCCATGTCGACGGACAGCAACCGCTGAGGAAGCGGAAGAACGGGTCCATGTCGAACAGCGGCCATGTGATGCCCGACAGGAACAGGAAGATTATCGAAGTGAACACAATCACCAGAAACGCGCTCTCGCGTTCGCGCACAAACACCTGCAAAGTCATTCCGAGGAATGTCACCGACAGCATGTAGGGTATCGACATCAGCAGGATGTCGATAAAGCCGCCCACTTGCGGATATTTGAAGATGGCGGGCACGATTAAGAGCAGATAGAGCAACGGGATGATGTAGATGACGATATAGGCGAGCGACTTGCCCAGCAGACGGCATACGGCTCCGGAGTTGACCGTGTCGAGCGGGTCGATGCCTCCGTTTCGGCGACGGCGCTCGTAGATTGCACCGCCCATCATGCAGATGGCGAGAATGAGCGACTGCTGCACAATCAGCGTCAGGATGCCTGGCAGCAGGAATGTGGCAAAGCCTTGTTCGGGGTTGCCGAGAGCCACATACGTGCTTCTGACGGTTGCCGGAATCTTGGGGCCGTCGGCGCCGAGGCGGCCAATGGTCTCCACCTGTATCTTGCCTCCGAGCGTCATTGTGGCGTCGGTGAGCGAGGTGAGCATCGATTTGTAGCGCACGAGCAGCGACATGTCGCAGAACAATGTCACGTGAGCCTGTTCGCCACGGGCAATGTTTTTTGAGAAATGGCTGTCGATTAGCAAGATGCCGTAGGCTTTCTTTTCCGCAACCATGCGCCGGGCCTCCTGCATGTCGGCGGCATATCCGGCCAGTTGCGTGTTTTCGGAAGCGTCCATTATGCGCACCAGTTCACGGCTTTGTGTCGAGCGGCATTCGTCGACGACAGCCATCGGCACCTCACGCGCCAATTCGGGGTTGTAGATTAGCGCGTAGACAATCGGGTAGGCGAGAGGCAGGAGGAAAAGGAAAATCAAGATGCCCTTATCCTTGAAAATCAGCCGGATCTCGTTTGCCCAAACTTTTATAATGTCGTGATAGAATTTTCTTATACTGTCCATATTGTCAATAGTCTAAGGCACATAAACCGGGTGAAGCGCATGGCGCTTGATGCGGCGTGCCACAAGCAGCGGCAGCAGCATGAACGCGAGCAGCGCGGCGTAGTAGAAACGCGAATAGTAGAGCGGAAGTCCGTTGAGCATCTGGTCTACGTAAATCAGGAAGTAATAGCGCGACGGAAGGATGTAGGAGAAGATTGCGATGCTTCCATACATGTCTTCCAGCGGGAATGAGAACGCTCCGACGGAAAATGTCAGAATGCCGAACAGGGAGCAGAAGCTGAGCGCCATGCGCAAGTTGGGCATTATGCCGGAGAAGAATACGGCAAATCCTTGGTTGGCAAGGACAAACAGAAGCATTGTGCCCACTGCCTGCCACGGACTGCAGTTGAGTGGGAAGTGTAGGTAGCCGTACATCAACGACTGCATGAACACGCCTACGGCTGCGAACACAAACGTCTGCGGCAGCAGTTTGCCGAGCAGGGCGATTGTTATCGAGCCGTGTGCCTCCTTGATCCATTGCGGTGAAGTCTGCATCTTTTCCTCATGCCAGATGCTGTAGGCTGTCACGAGCAGAATCATCAGCGCCAACGCCGCAGGGATGAAAGAGTTGCAGAGATACACGCTGTAGTTGCTTTCGGGGTTGTGCAGCGGATTTGTTTGCAGCACGACGGGTTGCAGCAGCGTCTGCGCCTGAGTGTCGGTAGCGGCGCCGGAGTTGACAAGATATGTCTTCACAATCGCTCCCGATGCAAGCACTGAATTGGTTTTCAGACTGCGGAACAGCAGCGAGCTTGGGATGAAGAACGTCGAGTTGGTGTAGTATGCCAGTTCCGGAGCGCGTCCGGCGGTGGCGTCGCTTGTGAAATTGAAAGGAATCACGTAGAAACCGTAGATTTTTCCTTTGCGTATCAATTGCATTGCCTCCGCCTCGCTGCTGACAACCGACACTACGCTGACTTCCTCCGACGACTTGATGTTGCGGATCAGTTTGCGTGTACTCTCGGTGTTGTCGTGGTTTACGATGGCGGTGGGGATGTGGAGCGGCAGCCCGTTTCTCATCAGACCGAGCAGAAATCCTGCCAAGACAATCGGAATGACTGTCATGGCGAAGAAGTAGATCCGCCTGCCGCACAGCTGACGGCATCCGCGCTTTATTGAGTTGACAAATCCTGTGCTTATCATTTTTTTGTTATTCCATTACGACGGTCATGCCCGGACGCAGGTTCTCGATTGGATTGACAGGCGACAAGCGCACCTCGAATGTGCGGCTGTCGTATTCACCGGTGACTTTGGTTGAGCGCCAAACGGCATAGTCGCCCATATCTTTTACATAGTAGACTTTGGCTTTCACTTGCTTCAAGCCGAGGGCTGGGATGCTTACCGACACCACTTTGCCTACGGTCAAGTCCTTGAGCATTGTCTCGCGCACGTTGAAAACCATCCACTTGTCGGCTGATTTCATGACGTTCATGATTGGTGTGCCTGTCGACACGAGTTCGCCCTCGTTGGGGAAAATGTCGGTCACCTCGCCATCGCATGGTGCGAGCAGGTACTGGTCCTTGAGGATTGACTCAACTTCGGCAACTGAGCCTCTGGCTGCGTTTGCCATAGCCGCCGCTGCCATCTTGTCTTCTTTCTGCGCGCCTTCGCGGGCAAGGTCATACTGCGACTTGGCTGCGCTTTCCTGGGCGATTGCAGCGTCGTAGGCAGCCTTTGCCTCGTCGCGCTTCTGTGCCGACACAACGTTCTGCTTGTAGAGCGATTCGAGGCGTTCGTAAGTCTTTTTATGGATGTCGAGCGATGCGCGGGCCTGTTGCCACAACTCGTATGCGCTGGCAATCACTTGCTTGCGCGCTCCGGCGTCGGCTTTTTCCTTCTGGGCTTCGGCGGCGTCGCGCATGGCGAGAGCCTGAGCCAGCTTGGCGTCGACAGTGGCACTCTCAATCTTTGCGAGCGTGTCGCCCTTATGCACAATCTGTCCCTCGTGGACGTAGAATTTCTCCACGCGTCCGGGCATCAGTCCCGACACGCGCACGTTGGTGCCGTCAACTTGTCCCTGCACAATCTGCTGTGCGGGCTTGATGGAGATGAAGCCTATGATTGCCAGCACAATCACAGCCACAGCCGTGGCTGCGATGGCAAGAAACAGGCTGTGTTCTTTCTTGCGTATTGTTTTCTCGTCCTCTGTTTTGAAATTCAGATTTTCCATATCGTGTTTTTATTTTTGTTCAGATTAATATTTTAAAGTTCCAGTCACTTTTGAGAGATATACGTTGCAGAGTTGCACGTCGATTTCGGCGTCGATGTTTTCCGAATTTGCTTTCAACCAAGCCGTTTGTGCAGCCATTACGTTGTCGAGCGTCATGACCCCTTCTTTGTAGCCCAGCTGCGCCTGGCGCAGGTTTTCGTCGGCTTTTGACAGGTTTGACTCGGTGGTGCGCAGAGTCTTTGCCGCCTCGGCGGTCTTGTAGGAGGCTTGGCTCACCTGCAGCTCGATTTTCTCCTTTGCTTCTTCAAGCTCCAGGCTCTTCACGATGCTCTCGCTGCGTGCCGCCTTGTATTTGTAGTAGTTGCCGCCCCAGTGCCACAAAGGAATCTTTACCATCGCTCCGACGCTGAACATTCCGTTGAATTTCTTGTCGAAGCCGTTGAAAATGTTTGGATTGGAGAATCCGTAGGTGCCCACCAGCGCAACGGTGGGCAGCATCGATGAGCGAGCCTCATATTGCTTCTGCTCGTAGACCTTGACTGCGAGTTCCAGACTTTTTATGTCGGAGCGGTTGTTGTAGACGTCCTGCATCGTGTATGCGGCGGGCTGCATGGCTCCAAACGATTTGTGGTCCGACACCTCGTCGGCGAGTGTGAATTCCTGGGTCATCGGCATGCCGCAAATCTGAGCCAGCGCCATGCGCGACAGAGCCAGACCGTTGTCAACTTTCGTGAGGTCTATGTTTGCCTCGTTGAGTTTCACCTCCACATTGAGGAGGTCGGAGTTGGTGGCAATGCCTTGGCGTATCATCGCTTCCACGTTGCTGTGGAGCGTGTCGAGCAGTTCGATATAGCTTACGGCGAGTTTTTTCTTCTCTCCGAGCGACACAACCTGCCAATATGCGGCGTCGACAGAATAGACCACCTCGCGGGCTGCGTTGTCGTGCATCAGCGACGCGATTTCCTGCCCCATCTCAGCCATTTTGTTGAGCGCGCGGATTTTTCCGCCCATATATATAGGTTGGGTGAGCGTAACGGCTCCGGCAAAGAGGTTGTGGATGTCGAACGTCATCGCCTCTTTTGGAATCAAAGCCACTTGTGTGGGGACATATTGTCCGTTAACCTGCACCGGGCGTCCGTCGGGGCCGGTGAGGAGGTTGAAGTCGTAGGTTCCTGTGGCTGGGTTAAACGTCTTTGTCGGAAGCATCTGGTCGCCTGAGAGCAACGAGATTTCCTTTTGGTTGTACATATATCCACCGGCGAAATCGATTCCCGGCAAATAGGCTGCGAATGCCTGCTTTTTCTGGTATTCGGCAGCTTTGATGCGCTCTTGCGCAATCTGCATTGTCTTGTTGTTGCGCAACGCCATGCTGCGGCAAGAGTCGAGGGGTATCGGAGTGCCGGCATGGCTGACAGCCACGGCTGCTGTCAGCATGGATAATGCGATGGTCAAAAATTTCTTGATGTGCATAGTTGTTCTTGCTAATTCGGATACAAATTTAACAAGAACAGAACAATAATTGTTCTTATTCCTTTCTCAAAAAGACTATGTGTTCAAGAAAAACGACTAATAGAACACCAATAACAAATCCGTTTGTGAGAATTGGGCGCAAGGCTATCGGCAAATCTTCGCCTACAGTAGGCGGAATAAATGCCACAAGAAGAGCCACAATCAGAGGCAGCGCGATGGTCAAAGCGTGGTCGAACGACTTGACTATTTTCTTCTCCGACATCATACTGAACGCTGCAGCAAGCTGGAGAATAACGACATACGACAGAATCAGTCCGATTACGACATTCGGAAGCTGGGTGAGCCACACCACGGCGTCGGGCATACAGGCGCATGCGAGCAGTCCGATGGCGCAGGGGACGATTGTGGCGAGCGAGGCGCAGCGTGTGGATGAGATGATTCCGGGAGAAATAGAATAATCCACAGGGCCGATCACGCCCATCATGCCGGCAATGATGTTGCCGGCGCCTGTCACGGCGCAACCACGGCGCATTTTGCCGTTGTCGGCGGCGCCGATGAGGCTGCGCACCGACTCTATGGAACCCAATTCGTTGATGAGCAGCGCGAAGAAGCACACTAAGAATGAGATGACCACAGGAATGTCGACTTCGGGCTTGATTATCAGTTTGTTGATGTCGGTGGTGTAGCCGGCAGACTGAACTTCAGGCATACCGTTGAACAGGAAGTAGACAAATGAGCCGACAACCGTGACAATCATTACGGTGAGCGACTTGCCAACGCCGCGGAGAAACCGTTCAAGGGCGAACGTGGCGATAAGTCCGACAAGGAAGAATACGAAGCTGAAAAGATCGTGCCCCTCGCCGAAGAGCAGCGATATGATCACTGGGGCGAGAGTCATGGCTATCAGCCCGAGAATCACAACGATTACGCGTGGCGTGAAGATGCGCGCCACCTTGCCGAGCAGCCCCGACACCGACAACAGCAGCAGCGTGGCGCCGCCGATGGCCACTGCGGTGTAGATGGCATTGAAACTGCTGCTTGCCGACGCCGACAGGATGCCGACAATCAAGACTGCGGCAGGGCCTACAACCAGCGGCAGACGGTGTCCCCAGAATGCCTGGACAAGCATTGTCAGTCCAAGCACGAAGTAGACCGACTGCAGATAGGATGTCTGCATCTGGATGTCGTCGCCGAACTGCAATTTCGCCAACATGCCGATGGTGACCACGTTGGGGATGGCAATCACGAGCCACTGCAGTCCGTAAAGCAGAGTGTGGATGACTGGAGGCTTGTCGTTAAGGTTGTATTTCAGTTGCATATTATTGAGTTTTTTGTTATTCCCAGGTGTAGTTGTCGCCCTGCTGGGAGTGCCAGTTGAGAAGCCCGTTGATGAAAGGCTTGGCAAAGCGGAACAGCGGCAGGCAGAAGAATTGGCGCGGCGACTGCAGCACTGTAGCTGTGCGTCGCTTGGCGAAGATGAAAATCAGGGTCTCTATCAGGTAGATTGCGGCGGCCACCGATGCCAGAACGGTGGGTTTCAGCCATTCGCCGTCGCCGTTGAGATAAAGCATGGCGGGATATGCCACGCCCGCGGCGGCAAGCAGCAGGTAGAGATAGTATGCCACGTTTGTGAGCAGACGGATGCCTGGGATGCGCGACCGCAGGAATTTCTGCGTGAAGAAATGCCGCTCCTTGTTGAGTTTCGACGTGTAGGCGAAGGAGTCGTTGTGCTCCACCAGAATGCTTTCAGGCGACAGCTCGACTGCAACATTGTCGCCGTCGGCAATCTCGCTGATAAAAATATCGTCGTCGCCGTATTTCAGGTTGAGTGACGAAGAGAATCCTTTCACTGCGAAAAACGCCGACCGCTTGTATGCCACATTGTTGGCACAGGCGCGGTATGTGTTGCCGTGGATAGCAGCGGCAAGGTAGCGCGACGCGTCGTCGCAGTTGTCAAACGTGCGGTAGCGGTGGCCGAGGCCGCGGTCGTTGCTGTGGTCGTTGTGGGAATAGCCCAAAACCACATCGGTATAGTCGTCGAAATGACGTCCGATGCATCTCAGCCACAGGTCGCTTTGCGGCCGGCACTTTGCGGAGGTGACCACCACAATGTCGTTTTTGGCGGCCTTTACACCGAGAGTTATGCCGAGTTTGCGTTTCGACACATTGGCGGTGCTGTCGGGGATAAACGTAGACCGCAGTTGCGGATATTCAACCTGCAGGAGAGTCATCGCGTCGTCGACACTCTCGGAAGCATCGGCATTCACAACAATAATCTCGAAATCGGGATAATTCTGCGACATCATCAGCGGGATGTTTGAAGCGAGCAGCTCGGCGTCGCAACCGCTGGTAAGCACAATCACTGAAAGGGCGGGCAGCGGCATAGCCTCGTCGGCATCGGCGTCGAGAGCGTTGTCGGCAACCCAATGCGACAGCGCCGCCTTGCGTCTGATTGTGACAACCGACAGCACTACAGCGGCAATCGCCAATGCGGCATAGCCGTAGATTTCATAGTCGAATATTTCAAAAGGGATATTCACCATACTGTTTTCCGAAAAATTTCCACAAATTTACACAGAAACTGACAAACACATCGGATTTTCTTGAAAGAAATGAAAAAACGGCAATACTCTATTGCACTTTTTCAGAAAATTCGTACCTTTGCAACCGTATTCGGGGCGTAGCTCAGTCCGGTTAGAGTACACGTCTGGGGGGCGTGTGGTCGCTGGTTCGAATCCAGTCACCCCGACAATTTAAGGTTCAAATGATTGCAATTCAATTATTTGAACCTTGTTTTTTAAAATAACAACCTGTACATATTCGGGACAGAACTTTCCACAAAAAAACATCCCCTTCCCCACCACATCATTCCATCCGCGCCGCGTCTGGACAAGAGCCGATGGCATTTTGCAATTTCCCCGTCGTCGCCTTATGGCCCGCAAATGGCTGTTGGAAATTGACAAAAGGCCTTCCCGGATGGCTCAATTTGGGATAAAACAGGGCGTTTTTGGGCGAAAAATTAATAAAAAAGAGAAGTTTTTTTAATTTTTCTTTTATTTTGTTGTTTTATTCGGTGGAATGGTATACATTTGTCGAGAAAACTATAAACCTAAATAAATTATTATGAATAAGGCAGAATTAATCAACGCAATTGCTGAAAAGGCAGAATTGACAAAAGTACAGGCCAAGGGTGCTCTCGACGCTACATTGGAGGCTATCGCAGAAGCATTGGCAAAGGATGACAAAGTGGCTCTTATCGGTTTCGGCACTTTTGCAGTTGTAGAAAAGGGAGAAAGAACGGGTATCAACCCTGCGACTAAAGAAAAAATCACAATTCCTGCACGCAAGGCTATCAAATTCAAAGCTGGTGCTGAATTGGCTGGCAAAGTAAAATAAGACTTACATCTTCTTTTATTAACAAAATGAAGCGTGTGTCTGACTCCAAGCTGTCAGACGCACGCTTTTTAAACGTTTCCTGATATGGGTAAGATTGAGAAAATTTCAGCCGGGATGTCGGCGTTCGCCCAATCGCTGGCGAGTTTGGCTAAAGTGGCGCTGTTGTCGCGACGTCCGTCGGTTGCGGTTACGGCAGGGAAGGATGAGGAACTGGTGGTGCTTGGCAACGGTCCGTCGCTCAACGACACGGTTGCCGACCATTCCGACTTTCTTGCGTCGCGTCGTCTGCTGGCAGTCAACTTTGCCGCAAACACACCATTGTTCCGCCAGCTGAAACCCGACTATTACGTGCTTGCCGATCCGCATTTCTTCAATCCGCAGGGCAATCCCGCCGTGACAGCGCTGTGGGACGCTATCGCCTCTGCCGACTGGAGGATGACGCTTATGGTGCCGGTGAAGGCGGCCGTTCCTGACCGGGTGGCGTCAAACGTCAACGTCAGCGTGGAGCGCTACAATCTGACCCCCGTTGAAGGGTGCCGTTGGCTCAGCCATGCGCTTTTCCGGGCAGGGCTTGGGATGCCCCGTCCGCGCAACGTGCTGATACCGTCGCTGATGCTTGCCATTGCGGCGGGGTTCAAGACGGTTTATGTGGCAGGCGCCGACCATTCGTGGATGAAGACAATCAGTGTTGACGACGACAACCATGTTGTTTCCATCCAGCCTCATTTCTACAAGGATTCCGACAATGAGCATGCCCGTGTGCGCAAGGATTATATGAACTATCCGCTGCATCAGATTGTCTACAGTTTCTATGTGGCATTCCGCTCCTACCACACCCTGCAGGCTTATGCCCTGAGCCGTGGCGTGAACATCTACAACATCACCCCAGGCAGCTTCATTGACGCTTTCCCTCGCAAAAAGATACGGTAAACGGCAGTTTTTTCGTACCTTTGCAGAATCTTTGCAAAATGATTCGAAAATAAACAAGATATAATATATGGCTTTACAGTGTGGTATTGTCGGACTGCCTAACGTTGGCAAGTCCACTCTTTTCAACTGCTTGTCGAACGCCAAGGCGCAGTCGGCAAACTTTCCTTTTTGTACAATCGAGCCAAACGTCGGCGTAATCAGTGTGCCCGACGACCGCTTGAACAAACTTGCCGCTATCGTCAATCCGCAGCGCATCGTGCCCGCTACGGTCGAGATTGTCGACATCGCGGGTCTGGTTAAAGGCGCGTCGAAAGGCGAGGGTCTCGGCAACAAGTTCTTGGCAAACATCCGTGAGACCGATGCCATAATCCACGTGTTGCGTTGTTTCGATGACCCTAACGTGGTGCATGTCGACGGCTCGGTAAACCCTGTGCGCGACAAGGAAATCATCGACTACGAATTGCAGTTGAAAGACCTTGAGACCATCGAGGGCCGCATCACGCGCGTGCAGAAACAGGCGCAGACCGGTGGCGACAAGCAGGCTAAGATACAGTATGAGGTGCTTTGCCGCTTCAAGGAGGCTCTCGACCAGGGCAAGCCGGCGCGCACGGTGACATTCGACACCAAGGACGAGCAGCATGCCGCCCACGACCTTTTCCTGCTCACCAACAAGCCGGTGCTTTATGTGTGCAACGTCGACGACAAGTCGGCTGTCAATGGCAACAAATATGTTGACATGGTGCGTGAGGCAACGAAAGACGAGAATGCTGAGATTCTTATCGTGGCGGCGCAGACAGAGTCGGAGATTGCTGAGTTTGAGACTTATGAGGAGCGACAGATGTTTCTTGAGGAAATTGGCTTGAAGGAGTCGGGCGTGTCGCGTCTGATCCGTTCGGCGTTCCATCTGCTCAACTTGGAGACCTACTTCACAGCTGGACCGCTTGAGGTGCGTGCCTGGACATATCACAAAGGCAGCAAGGCACCGCAGTGTGCCGGAGTGATTCATACCGACTTTGAGAAAGGTTTTATCCGTGCCGAGGTTATCAAATATGACGACTATGTGGCACTCGGAGGCGAGTCGCAATGCCGCGAGGCAGGCAAAATCGGCATCGAGGGCAAGGAATATGTGGTGCAGGACGGCGACATCATGCACTTCCGTTTCAACGTGTAGTCCAACAGGCTTTTATAAATTATACAGCACCGGCGGCGGGCATCGATTGGAAGCTCGCCGCCGGTGTTCGTTTTTTTTGCTTGAGCGGTCAGTTTTTCTCAAAGACGAACGTGCGGTCGGCGATGCCGATCGACAGGCGGCGGCATGTGGCGCGGCTCCATAGGGCAGAAACGTCGAAAGAGGCATATACACGGCGGTCGAACAATGTCTGCGCGCCCATAGTGTTGTAGACAATGCGCGCCTCTATTGTCGGGCTGCCGAGCGTCTGCTCGTCGGCGACAAGCATCAGCTGATAGTTTTTGCCGGAGTAGGGTAACCATCCGTTCAGATTGATGAACGTGCCGCTGCGCCATAGGCTGGTTACCGAGATTTCGGTTTCCGGGAAAGTCGACATATCGCTGTGAGGTGCCTTGCGAGCCCCATCAGTGGGGATGATTGCAAAACCATCGGCGCGCACTTGGCGAGTGCCGTCGGCGAGATTGCCCACTATGGTGTAGCGCAGCAGGCAGCGTTGCCCTGCCACGATGTCGCTCGGCAGTTTGATGCTGGAGGCGAGACGCTGCAACGGTAAATCGTCGCGTGTTTGAAACGAGAACATCGCCGTGCCGTCGTCGCTGGAGCCTTCATAGGTCACGATGTCGGTCAGAAAGTCGCCATAATCGCGAGGCTCGTCGCCGCAGGCGCAAATCAAAGGTAGGAATATCGCCAGAATGAAGGCTATTGGCAGTCGTCGCATTGCTGGTTGTTTGTCGTTTGGTCAATAATCCGTCCGTCGCGCATCTTCAATGTGCGGTCGCACATTGCGGCAAGTCCCTCGTCGTGGGTCACTATGACAAACGTTTGGTTGAAACGGTCGCGCAAGTCGAAGAAAAGTCGGTGGAGCTCCTCCTTGTTGTGCGAGTCGAGGCTGCCCGACGGCTCGTCGGCAAAAATCACGTCGGGGTTGTTGATGAGCGCGCGCGCCACAGCCACACGCTGCTTCTCTCCACCCGACAGCTCCATCGGTTTGTGGTCGGCGCGGCTGGCAAGTCCAAGCATCTCGAGCAGGTCTTTTGCCCTCGCCTGCGCCTTGCTGCGGCTCTCTCCGTGGATCAGCGCCGGGATAGCCACATTCTCCAAAGCGGTGAACTCCGGCAGCAGCTGATGGAATTGAAACACGAAGCCGATTCGCTTGTTGCGGAATTCCGACAGTTTGCGTTCCGGCATTGCCGACACGTCGACACCGTCGTAAACGACGCTGCCCGAGTCGGGCTTGTCGAGAGTTCCCGCAATCTGGAGCAGCGTTGTCTTTCCGGCGCCGCTCGGCCCTACAATCGACACCACCTCGCCTCTACCGAATGTTGCCGACACGTTGTCGAGCACTTGCAGCGAGCCGAAACTTTTGTTTATATTCTTGAGTTCGAGCATAGCAGTCTGTTTTTATACGGCGAAATTACAAAAAAAACGGGAATAACGGATTCCGGCATAAAAAATGTTGCGTTTGAGTCGTGAAATGGGGCTGTCATTTTGTAACTTTGCGAAAGGACATGCCGCAAATGCTTTTTCTCGAGGGAAAGCATTTGCGGCGTTACAGACACAGACTATGAAGAATTTTGCAGCGATAGATTTTGAGACAGCCAACCAATGCCACAGCAGTGTGTGCAGCGTGGGAGTGGTTGTGGTGAGAGACGGAAAGGTTGCCGACAAGTTCTACAGCCTTATTTATCCGCATCCCTACTTCTTCTCTTATTGGAACACACGGGTGCATGGGCTGACATTGGAGGATGTGGCTGACGCACCGGAATTTCCCGATGTGTGGAGCCAGGTAGAGCCTCTTATCGAGGGGTTGCCTCTGGTGGCTCACAACTGTCAGTTTGACGAGAGCTGTCTGAGGGCGGTGTTTGAGAAATATGTCATGGACTATCCTGAATATGAGTTCTATTGCACATGCCGCGCGTCGCGCCGGAAGCTCAAGGGCGTGCTGCCCAACCATCAGCTGCACACTGTGGCGGCTTATTGCGGATACGACTTGACAAAACACCATAACGCTCTTGCCGATGCCGAGGCATGTGCCGCTATAGCGTTGGAGTTGCTGTAGGAGCATGGCGTGTAAGTCGCTGGTGGATATTGTGTTGCGACGGATAGATAACAGTGCTGGTAAAAAAATATTGCGAAAAATGTTGGATGATTCAGAATAATAATATGTATTTGCAATGATGCGCCGGAGTGACCGACGTGTAGTTGTTTAACAGAGGCTAAATTTAAAGGTTGGGATAGCCTTCCATTTTGGGAAATTTATGGTATGGGCAATCGTTATTTTGGCTGATTAACTTAATTTGTTATGTTTGAGAACGCGAAGAGTGATTCAAAAATCATTATTGGATATTTGAATCTGAAAGAAGAAACAGACCGCAGCGAGGCTGTAGAGTCTGCACATGCGACAGAAAAGAAACCCTTGATGCAGAAACAACCATCGTCGGTGGTGGTGTGGAGCATTGTTGTAGGCTCGGCAATTCTTGTCAGTGTGACGTTCCTGCTGCTCTATTAGGCAATGGGGACTTTGAAAAAAGACGGGAGCATCAATCGAAAGATTGGTGCTCCCGCTGCTTTATGCCAGCGCGCATAGTTATGCCTCGGCAGTGAATGCCTTTAGGAATGATTCGGCGCGGTCTTCGTAGAGATAGCCTGCGGGGGTGAGCGGACGGTCGGACAGCGCGCCGTATTGCAGCACTTGGATTGCAACAAACCGGTGGTCGGCAGAGGCGTAGCAGTCGATGTGCACTTTGCTGATGTCGTTGATTGCCACATCGTCGAAGCCGGTGTCTTTTAGCATACGGCGCAATGCCGGTAGTTGCTCCATGCCGAAATCAAGCGAGCGTTTGCCCACGGGGCTGCCTGTCGGGTCGTACACCCATCGGCGAGGGTTGAAAACGAGTGTCACCAGACCGAATCCGGCGAGCACCCATCCGGCGGCGAGGCGCAGCATGTTGAGGTTTGACGTTGGGTCGCTGACGCTGACAAAGATGGCGAGATACAGCCCTAAGAGCAGCGTGACGGCACCAATGAGCACGGATGATGGGTTTATGGCTTTTTTCAGGTCGTTGCAGTTCTGATATGATAAGATTTCAAATTTTGATTCCATGATTCTTTATTTTTTAGTTTGACAATAGTATTGTGTCGCGGAGTCTGAGAGAAACCGTGACGAGCTTTAATTTGTAAAAATAAAGAATCCGCTAAATGATGATGTGGCGTATGACAAAGACATAGCCCGTAGACTGGGTGTCGATGCCGAAGGTTTGTGACAGCACGTCGCTGCTGACGGCATGCCGGCGGTTGCCTGCAAGAATGCGCATCCGCGCGTCGCAACGCAACGAGCGTTGCCATTGCCAATGGTTTGTGCGTGCCTGTGTGCGGCTTTGTGCGGCGAACGTCTCGGTTGCGGGCTGTGTCAGTCCAGCCTTTTGATGAGTCATCAAGTCGCTTGCCGACGGGGCGGAGTCGCAGTGGCGGTCGGCGTTGTCGTCGCTCAGCGTCATTGTCGGCTCGGGGCATACGGTGTGGGCGCTCTGTTTTGTGGCAGAGCATGAAGTGGCTGCCATCTGCAGCAGCACAACAATCAGTATGCAGACAATCCGCTGTATCATTGTTTGACAAAAATAGTGACAATTCCGCAGACTGGCAAATCCTTGAGAACTAAAAAAATCCCGACGGGCAATGCCTGTCGGGATTTCTGTTGGAATATCGTTTATACGTGATTATTCAGCCTTGCCTTCGCTGCCGAGCACGTATTTGATTTTGTGGATGTAGAGTTTCTTCATGTTGTCGCGAGCCGGACCGAGGTACTTGCGTGGGTCGAACTCAGCTGGCTTCTCTGCAAACACTTGACGGACAGCGGCAGTCATTGCAAGACGGCTGTCAGAGTCGATGTTGATTTTGCATACAGCAGATTTAGCGGCTTTGCGGAGCTCTTCTTCAGGAATACCGATGGCAGCCTTCAAAGCGCCGCCGTATTTGTTGATAGTGTCAACTTCCTCTTGAGGAACAGAAGAAGATCCGTGGAGCACGATTGGGAATCCAGGGAGTTTCTCCATAACAGCGTCGAGCACGTCGAATGCCAATGGAGGAGGAACCATGCGGCCAGTCTGTGGGTCGATGTGGCACTGCTCCGGAGTGAACTTGTAAGCTCCGTGTGATGTACCGATTGAGATAGCCAAAGAATCGCAGCCAGTGCGTGTTGCGAAATCGATAACCTCTTCAGGGTCGGTGTATGTGTGGTGGTCAGAAGAAACCTCATCTTCAACGCCTGCCAATACGCCGAGCTCGCCTTCAACTGTTACGTCAAACTGGTGAGCGTACTCAACAACTTTCTTAGTCAAGGCAACGTTCTCCTCGTAAGGGAGGTGAGAACCGTCGATCATAACTGAAGAGAAGCCGAAGTCAACGCATGACTTGCAGAGCTCGAAGCTGTCGCCGTGGTCGAGGTGAAGCACAATCTGTGGGTGCTCCCAGCCGAGTTCCTTTGCGTATTCTACAGCGCCTTCTGCCATGTAGCGGAGAAGAGTCTGGTTGGCGTAGTTGCGAGCGCCTTTTGATACTTGAAGAATAACCGGTGATTTAGTTTCAGCAGCGGCTTGGATAATAGCCTGAAGCTGCTCCATGTTGTTGAAGTTGAATGCTGGGATAGCGTAGCCTCCCTTGATAGCCTTGGCAAACATCTCGCGGGTGTTCACGAGACCAAGATCTTTGTAATTGACCATAATAGTATGATATTAATAAGTAATTAGTTACTGAAAAATTTCCTTATTCGACCGCAAAGTTACAATGTTTGCTCCGTCTGAGCAACAAAATTTTGTTTAAAGTTTGTTGCACGGGTATTTGCGGCAAATTTATGCTGGCGGAAACGGCTCTTGCGACAATGCTTAGAATGCCGCCGTGACGGCTTGGGTGATGAAATAGCCTCCGACGATGAGCCACACGTAGAGCATCGCTGCGAGCAGAAACGGCTTGGCGCCTGCCTGGCGGAACTTGTCGATGCCTGTGTCGGTGCCGAGGGCGGTCATCGCCATGGTGAGCATGAATGTGTCGGCATATTCGATTGCGCCGTTGAGCGGTATGTCTTTCACTGTCGCCGCGCCGCAGAGGTGTTGCAGCAGTGTGTTGACGCAGATGGCTCCGATAAACAGAAATGCGAACCATGGCATGGTGATTTTGCGCTTGCCGCCGTCGTTTTGTCTCCGCGACAGGAAGAGGCTCATAACCACAAGCACAGGGGCGAGCAGCATCACGCGTATCATCTTGGTTATTGTCGCCGTACCCGCGATGCCGATGGCGTCGGTCGGGTCCATGGCATTGCCCGCACCTGCCACGTGTGCCACTTCGTGGAGCGTGCTGCCGGTGTAGATTGCCACCGCGCGGTCGGAGAGCCCGTCGAGCAGTCCGGCGCGATACATTATCGGGTAGATGAACATCGACAGGGTGCCGAACACCACTACGGTCGACACGGCTATCGCCGTCTTATGGCTTTCGCAGCGCACCACAGGCTCTGCGCCAAGCACGGCTGCGGCTCCGCAGATTGCGCTGCCTGTCGATGTGAGCAGGGCGGTGTCGCGGTCCAATTTAATCCATCGGCTGAAGAGGAGTCCGAGCAGCAGTGTGCCGGCAACGATGATTATGTCGACGGTTACTGCCGGCAGTCCCACAGCCGCCACGTCGCTGAGTGTCAAACGGAAACCATAAAAGATGATGCCGAGGCGCAGCAGCCGCTTGGTGCAGAACTTTATGCCGGGCTCCCACACCTTCGGCATGCGGCAGCGCAGCGTGTTGGCATAAATCATACCTATGATTATGCCCACGATCAGCGGGCTAAGCGACAGAGCCTTGACTTCGGGAATGCCGGCGATGTAGAATGCCGACAACGACATCAGCGCTATCAGCGCGATGCCGTGCAGGCGGTCGAGTGTTGCGGTCTTCATTATTCGTCCTCTCCTTCAGTGGCTATTTCCTTCTCGCGGATAGCCACGGCAAGGCGGTTTGCCACAGCCACGGCTTTCGTGATATGGTCGCACACGTGGTCTTTGCCCACAAGCGCCTCGACGCGAGCTTTCTCAAGCGCGAGATGCACGTTGTCGCGCACGCCCGACAGCACCACGTGGATGCCTTCTTTCTGCGAAGACTTTATGAGAATCTCAAGGTTGTGGATGGCTGTGGAGTCGATAAACGGTACTTTGCGCATGCGCAGGATGCGCACAAGCGGCTTGTCGCCCATCGAACGCATCATATCGTCGAATTTTGTCGCTACGCCGAAGAAGAACGGACCGTCGATTTCATACACTTCCACTCCTTGCTCAAGGTTGAGAATCTCGTGAGTGTTGACTTCCTGACCTTCGGCAATGTCGATTTGCTCGCCGAAATGGTGTATCTCGGTGTTCTCCATCACACGGCGGAGGAACAGCAGGATGGCAAGCAGCAAGCCGAGTTCGATGGCTATTGTGAGGTCGAACACAACGGTGAGGAGGAATGTCACAATCATCACAGTCACGTCTGATTTAGGCGTTTTCAGAATCGCCTTCACCGTGCGCCATCCGCTCATGTTGTATGAAACCATGATGAGCACACCGGCAAGGCATGCCATAGGCACGAGGTTGATGAGCGGCATCAGGAACAGGAAGATGAGCAGCAGCACCACGGCATGCACCACGCCGGCAACCGGTGTGCGTCCGCCGTTGGTGATGTTGGTCATTGTGCGCGCAATGGCGCCGGTCACCGGGATGCCTCCGAAAAACGGAACGACAACGTTTGCCACACCCTGGCCGATTAGTTCGGTGTTGCAGTCGGTGTTTGATCCTGTTGCGCCGTCTGCGACGGTGGCAGACAGCAGCGATTCTATGGCGCCGAGCATCGCGATGGTGAATGCCGACGGCAGAAGGGCGTTGATGGTGGCAATGTTGATGTCGATGGAGTGTGGCGACGGGATTGTGCCCGACAGGTTGTGGAAACGGTCGCCGATTGTTTCCACGCCCTCAAGTCCGCAGTATTCGTGCATGGCCCACACCGCGGCTGTCACCACAATTATGGCGAGCAGCGCGCCGGGCAGACGCTTCGACACGTAGGGCGCGGCAATGATTATCGCCAGCGATACGATGCCCACGATTAGCGTAGGCAGGTGTGTCGTGCCGAAATGAGTCATGTATACGCTCCATTTCGAGATGAAATCGGCTGGCAGCGCGCCTGTCTGAAGTCCGAAAAAGTCGGTTATCTGTGTTGAGAAGATTGTCACGGCGATACCTGAAGTGAAGCCGATGACGATTGGATAAGGGATAAATTTAATCACCGTGCCGAGTCGAAACAGTCCAAGCGCCACGAGTATCAGTCCGGCAAGCACAGTGGCTATAGCGAGTCCGGTGAGTCCGAACTGCTGGATGATGCCGTAGATGATAACGATAAATGCGCCCGTAGGTCCGCCAATCTGCACAGAGCAGCCGCCGAGAGCCGAGACCAGAAAACCTCCGATTACGGCAGTGATGAGTCCGACGGTCGGCGTTACGCCCGACGCTATACCGAATGCCACGGCAAGAGGCAGAGCCACGATGCCGACAACGATACCCGCAATGACATCGTCTTTGAAACGTGCCATATTGTAGCCTTTCAGCGAAGTGATCAACTTAGGCTGAAAGCTAACCTTCTTGAGAAAATCCATAAAATAAAAACTTGTATTTTTATACCTAAAACATTAAGACCAGGAAACCTTTATCCACAATCTTTAACCAAATTTCACTGCAAAGGTACTACGATTATCCCGTGGAAACAAAAAACAACGCATAAAAAGACGTTGTGCGGAGCAGAACGTTGTGTTTTTAGCGACATATTTTTTGCACGAAGGGATAAGAAAAACTAACTTTGCCGTATATACACGACGATTATGGCTAATTTTGACCCGAAAACCAAGATAGAGCGTCTTGTGCTTAAACACCCGGCATTGGCGTCGATTTTCAAGGAGGCTGCCGCGACGGTCGACGACCAACTGACCGTTGAGGAGTTCTGCTTTGTCAACGGTATAGACTTTATGGACTTCTTCCGCCGGCTCGACGAGGCGGTGGCTGCTGCCGAGCAGCGCGACCAGGAGCAGCGCGAGGCGGTGGAGAGCCGCATCAGTGCAGATAACGATGCTGTGGAGGAGAAAGTGGGCGTGGCGCGTCAGGCTGACGAGATGCCTGCCGGAAAGAAGCACGATGCTGTAGTGCTCGGGTTGCTGGTGTTTGGCGTTGTGGTCTACGCTCTCAGTGCCGTGGGTAATTTCTTTGCCGGAGCCAGCTTGATACGCACCATCCTCGGCATTCATCCTACGGAAGCATTTCCGCATGTGCCACAGATGCTTAGCTTCCTTAATGCGGTGTCGTTGGGCGGATGCGCACTGTTGCTGCTATGGCGGCGTATGGGAGTTGTCCTGCTGCTGCTTGGCGCGATGATCTACGATGTGCTTGCCGTGGCGCTTACCGACAGCCTCCCCACCGACACAATCCTTGCCGCCATCATCACGGCCACAATCCTGACCGTCAGTTGTAACGGCGAGAAATACAAGGACTTGTTGCGGTAAGAAAACACAATAATCGTGCGTGGAACAGGTGGAATTGATTGGTAGACGGCCGATTTTTCGTAACTTTGCAGCCGAAAAAAAGATTGTCAGGTTAAAACAACGTATGGATAACAACAACCCACATATTCTGGGCACGGCGCCTATCGGCAAACTGCTCGTTCAGTACTCATTGCCGTCGATTATCGGAATGACGCTGACGTCGCTCTACAACATCATCGACAGCATATTCATCGGTCACGGCGTCGGTCCGCTTGCCATTTCCGGCCTTGCCATCACATTTCCGCTGATGAACCTGCTTATCGCCTTCTGTACGCTTGTCGGGGTTGGCGGTGCTACGATTTCATCGATACGCCTTGGTCAGCGCGACCGCAAGGGGGCTGAGGACATTCTCGGCAATGTCGTGATTCTTTGTGTGGTCAATGCGGCATTTTATGGCGGAGTCACATTCTTGTTTCTCGACCCGATACTTCGTTTCTTCGGTGCCAGCGCGGCAACGCTCCCCTATGCCCGCGACTTTATGCAGGTGATTCTTCTCGGCACGCCAGTTTCGTATATGATGATAGGCCTTAACAACGTGATGCGTGCCACGGGCTATCCGAAGAAGGCCATGCTCTCGTCGATGCTTTCCGTGGGGTGCAACCTTGTGCTTGCCCCGATATTTATTTTCGTATTTGACTGGGGTATCCGTGGCGCGGCTTTCGCCACGTTGTTGTCGCAGTCGGTGGCGCTGGTGTGGGTGCTGCACCATTTCCTTGACAAAAAAACGTATATCCGTTTCCACCGCTCCACGCTGAAGCTGCGCAAGCGCATAGTGAAACAGATTTTCAGCATCGGAATGTCGCCGTTTATCATGAACGTGTGTGCCTGCTGCATAGTGATTTTCATCAACTACCAACTTCTTTCGCACGGCGACGACTACAGTGTGGGCGCTTTCGGCATCATCAACCGCGTGCAGATGCTCTTCGTGATGATTGTGATGGGCATAGCGCAGGGCATGCAGCCGATTACGGGCTACAATTTCGGCGCCGGACTCGTTGACCGCGCCCGCCGCAGCGTGCAGCTCGGCATCGCCGCCGGATGCACGATGACAACGCTTGGATTCGTTCTTGCTGTGTTTTTCCCGGGAATGCTTGTCGGGATGTTCACCGACAGCGCGCTGCTCGTTGAACAGGCGTCCAAGGCATTGAGCATCAGTATGCTCTCATTTCCTGTAGTTGGCGCGCAGATAATCATCTGCCAATTCTTCCAGTCGATAGGCAAAGCGTTTATAGCCATCTTCCTGTCGCTGTCGCGCCAGCTGTTGTTTCTGCTGCCCGGACTGGCATTGCTGCCCGTGTGGATGGGCGTCGACGGGGTGTGGACAAGTATGCCGGTGAGCGACTTCCTTGCCACCGTGGCTGCGGTTGTAATGTTTGTTTATCAAATCCGTAAATTCCGCCGCAAGGCCGCAGTCACCACAATATGAGAAAAAGTTATGGAGAAATAATACGGTTTGCCATTGTGGGCACCGCCAATTTCCTGATAATAATGGCAGTCAGCTGGTTGCTGATGCATCTGTTCAGCATCAATTTCTATGTAGCCAACATTGTGGCATACGTGCTGGCGCTTGTCAACAACTTCTATTGGAACCGCATTTGGGTGTTCCGCTCCACGGAAGGACGCATGGGGCGCCAGGCGTTGATGTTTCTTGCCGCCTACGGCATAGCCTACCTTGTGCAGCTCGGAGTCGTCGCTGTGCTCGTGCAGTGGGTGGGTGTCAACAAGGACCTCGCCAACTTCATCGGACTTTTCCCGTTTGGGGCTACCAACTTTCTGCTCAACAAATTTTTTGCGTTCAGATAAGTATTGCCTGGGCAATATCACTGCTTTTCAGACAGTTCGAGGCTGGTAAAACGCACGAAATGATAGGATGACAAAAAAATATTGAAAATTTGCGCTTGAAAAATTGCACAATTAAAAACTTAGTCGTACTTTTGCAACGCTAAAACAAAAAAGCAACCCGCTTCAGTAGCTCAGTTGGTTAGAGCACCTGACTGTTAATCAGGGGGTCGTTGGTTCAAGCC
>OGES01000449.1_pt1 | contig 42122 bp, 44 predicted proteins | sample 1570711 | NCBI WGS metagenome assembly OGES01 (sample SAMEA2582133, study PRJEB24529) | metagenome | biome: Human gut stool | place: China | collected 2011 | reverse complement strand
AGCCCGAATACAACCGTTCCGGCACAGGGACAGCAGGCGGTGGATTATGCCGCAGCCATTTATCCGATGACGCTGGCCGCGGGCGAGGTGTCGCTTGAAGTGGTGATCGACGGTGCAACCTATACCTATGCCATCCCACAAATAACCTGGGAGGCGGGAAAGAGATACATCTACTCGATCACCATGCGTTCCAACGATGCGGAGATCGGAGGAGAAAACGGACAGTCGGTAACCATAGAAGGCTGGACCTCCACTGAAGAAGACATCACCCTTGTTCCGGTCAAATAATAAAAAGAGAATAATGGTAAGAGCAATAACAACGATTGTCTGCAGTTTCCTTCTGCTGTTGTCCTTTTCCTGCAGCCGGGAAGATACCGGGCCGCAGGAAACCATTCCGGGCAGCGGGATCGTGACATTTACCGCCATGACCGGACAAGGGGAAACGCGAAGCAGCCAGGAAGGCAGTTTCGAGACAGGCGATGCCATAGGCGTATTCGCCATCGAACCGAAGACCGGCGTGTACTGGGCGGTGAACAACAAGTATACGTATGACGGACAGAAATTCAAGCCGGAGGCGGAAGCGGACAATATCATAGTAACGGTAGGAACCGACTTTGATTTTTATGTGTATTACCCTTTCAAGACAGGGCAGACCGATATAACCGGGATCTCCCATACCGCCGGCAACCAGAACGAAAAGGCGGGCTGGATTTCCGCGGACTTCATGACAGCGACCTATACCGATCCTATCCGGGACTACACGGTCCCACTGAATTTCAAACACAGGATGTCGACCGTAGAGGTCAGGATCGAGAGAAATGACGGTGTGAGGGAAGCCACGATGGAGAATGTGAAACGTACAAGCCGTTTCAATCTTCTTACAGGGGGAATCAGCACGGATGAAAGCAAGGGAAACTGTACGATGTACAAGTACTCGGAGGCGGGAGGAACCACAGTGTTCCGGGTAACCATCCCCGCACAAAGGCTTACGACCTCCTCCAACTATGTGTCCCTTACGGGAACCACCGGCATCAAGCTCCGCGGAACCTCCGACATGGTCACCGAAGAAGGGAAAATACATAATTACCGGATGGACTACAAAAAACAGATTACCATCCTGGATTATACCCCCGGAGGAACCACCACAGGTGCGGGACTGTACAATACGGGAAGCAACTGTACGGTGTCGGCGAGCGTGAAGCCGGGCTATGAGTTTGCCGGCTGGTATGAAGGGGGAAGGATCGTATCCGGTACCGCACAATACAGCTTTGAGGTGCTTGCGGACCGTACCCTCGAGCCTAAATACCGGAATTACGGATCCTGGACAGTTACCCTGACGGCCAATCCTTCCGCCATTTCCTGGAAAGGGGGGACTTCGACGCTCAGTGCGGGCGCCTCACGTGAGGTGTTCGTCAATGGGGTTAAAGAGACTCTCCAGGGAGGTTCGCCCTCTATCAGTGGAGGTACGGAAGGATTTTTCCTTTCAGGGAACACGGTGAGCGTATCGGAGAACAATACGGCATCCGCGCGCAGCTGCGTATTTACGGCAAGTCATGGCGGTAGTTCCGCTACGGCCACCATCAGTCAGGAAGCTCCCCCGGTCAGCTATGTTTTCGAGTATTCAGACGGAACGGTGGCTCACAGTGAGCGTACGGAAGCGGGGGCAGGTTCATTCCTGCTAAGTATAACGAGCCGCAAGACTATAGGAAACAGCATCAAAGAGCTCTCCTGGAGTGCGTCGGGTGACAGCTGGATTCACGTATCGGGCAGCTCGGTCAGCTATGACGAGAATCCGACCAAGGAGATCCGCAGCGGAAGCGTGACCCTTACACAGGCAGAAAGCGGAAAGACACTGACACTGACCGTCAGACAGAAGGGTAAAACTTCAATTGATATCAATCCTTAATTAAATGAATAGCAAAAAATGAAAATAAAAGTGTATAAACACATAGTCATGTTTCTTTTGCCGGCGGCCCTTACGGGCTGTTCCGGCAAGGAAGATTCCCTCCCCGGGACAGGAGAGGCGGGACTTGAGATAGAAAACTGTTTCAGTCGCAGTACCGGTACGGATACGGGCCATGTTCCGGTAAAGGACTTCGGCATGGTGCTGCTCGATGAAACGGGCGGCTCATATACCGGTGTCAGCAATCCGCTGCATGTGACCTATGGGGAGAGCTGGAATTTTCCGCAGGTGACACTTACCCAGAAAACCTGCCGGCTGTTCGCTTTCTCCCCGTTCCGGAGTATCCCGGGAAAGGAAGTGGCTGTCAGCCTGAGTCCCCAGACGGATTACCTGGCATCGGATGAAGTGCGTCTGGATTGGCAGAACCGCCTGGCGAGTATCGAAATGAAGCACCTGCTCTCCCTTCTGGCCTTTACCGTGGACGGAAGCCAGGCGTGCAGCCTGAATGTGGAAGCCGTACCTACAGAGGCCACATACGACCTTACAGGTGGTATATTGTCCGTAAAACAGGGAAACGGAACTATTTCTTCCGGCACAAACATGCTGCTGCTCCTGCCCGGCAGGCTTGAAAACAGGAAGGCACAGGTCCGCTATCAGGACCATAGCTATGACTGGTATCTTCCGGCAAATACCTTTGAAGCCGGAAAGAGGTACGATTACGCGTTGACCCTGAGTAAAGAAGGGGTGCTCATGCTCTCCGGGGTGAGTGCCCGCCCCTGGGAAACAGGAGGAGACTATACCGGAACCATCCAACCCTAAAAATAAGTAACCATCATGAAAAGAAAATTTCTACTGTTTGCCTTTCTGCTTGCGTCAACCCTGCGCGGGCACGCACAGGATGCCACGAGTGCATTAAATAAAATAATGAGTGGTTTCGCCGTGCCGCTTTTTATTGCCCTGACACTTTTCGCCGTTGTTTTGGGATTGTCCCAGCAGTGGGACAACATCATTGACAAGGAGAACCGGGGAACACGTAGGGACGGCCTGTTCGCCATAGCCTGGTATGTCGGTTATGCCCTGCTTGCAGGGATTGTGATAACAGGGGTCAAAGCCGCGGTATCGGGCATTGATTTATCCATATAATCTGATATGAAATACACCATCAGGAAAGGACTGGAAAGCCCCTGCATGATACGGGGCTTCCTTTCATCGGACTACTGGATTTTCGTGGGTTGCTGTGCCGCCGCGCTTATCCTGCTTTTCCTGAGTGTCAGGATCGGAATCATGGATAGCGACTGGACCCAGGCACTCCTGGTTCTTTTTGTCTCGCTGCTGGTACTGCCGGTACTGAGGCACAAACTCAGGAAAAAGGCACAGTCTACGAAATTCAGGGAATCAAAGTACGGCATGACTGTGAGTAACTTAACCATAAACAGACAACTTCTGAAGAAGAAACAAGATGAAAGAAGAAGAAGCATACAGCATACTTGACATTATCAGCGAGTCTGAAGGACAAAGCGTGATCCTGACCCGGAGCGGCAGCATATGTATCCCGTTCGAGCTCCGGCAGCCGGAGTGCTATTCCCTTTCCCCGGAAGACATCGACGAAAGGGACGGGATGTACCGGGAAGCCTTCAGGCACATGCCCGACGGTACCTACGTACACAAACAGGATGTATTCCTTAAAAAGGACTACCACCGCGGCAAAGGTACCGGTTCTTTCCTGGACCGTGCCGATGCACGCCACTTTGAAGGGCGCCTGTACATCGACCATACCTGTATCCTGCATTTTGTACTTGCGGGACTGAAAAGCCTGGAAAAGGCGTATGTATCCTCCCCCCTGGCCTATAAGGAACATTTGCACAGGGAGGATTACAAGAAGCTGGAAGCGTTTCTCGAAGGGATTGACAATGCCGTGAGTATCCTGCAGAACATGCGCGGGACTTCGGTGCTGCCCATGTCCCATGAACGGATATCCGCATTCACCCACGCATACTCCGGCCTGTTCGGTGATACGGACGCTGTGGTGGATATACATATCGACGGGAGCTTGCATGTGGGAAAGAATCACGCGCGCTGCTATGCGGTATGCGACGAGACCTTCCTTCCGGAAGGAAGTATCGAATCCTATGTCAGGGACGAGTCGCTGCCACCGGCCGCTTCACAATTGTACCATCCCCTGATGGAACAGTTAGGCATGTACCTTCCCTACAACCACATCGTCAACCAGGTCATCTATTTTGAGGGAAACGAGAAACTGCGCTCCCGGATCGCACGTAACATAGACATTTACGGGAGTAATTCTTCCATGAACAAGACCATCGAAAGGGAATTTAAAGAGCTGGACAAACTCCAGAAAGAGATCATTGAGGACAACCAGATGCTGGTGCGCTCCTTCTTTTCGGTCTGTGTTTTCGATGGGTCGGATACCGAACTGGAGAAAGCGGACAAAAGGGTCAGGGAGGTATTGAACCTGAACCGGTTTAAATATTATATACCGGGCTACGAGAACCTGGCAAAGATGCACTTCGCCTGTGTTCCCGGACAGATCAGCCTGATGCCGGTAGAGTATCTCTTCCTAACTACCCTGCCCATAGCACTCTGTTTCTTTCTCCAGTGCAGCAAGTTCAGCAATGATGCCGAAGGGATCTACGTGCACGACAGGATGTACCAGGTTCCCCTTCGCAAGGATATCTGGGACGCGGCAAAAAAAAGGGTAAATGCCCGCAACGGGATGGTTATTGCCGGCACGGGCGGGGGAAAGTCAGCCTTCACCCTGAATTTCACGCAGCAGCTGATCGAACAGGATTATACGACCATTGTCGTGGAGTTCGGAAAATCATTCAGCCAGCTGTGCAAACTCTATCCGGATATCTCGCTGCATGTGGACTATGACGGCAAGACCCCCTTAGGGATCAACCCGTTTGACCTGCAGGGAGAGGAACTGGACAATAATGACCTGGAAATGCTCTCCGGCATCGTACAGCGATACTGGAAGCACATGTTCACCAAGGACGAGTCGGAGAAGGAAGTCGCCCTGACCCGGTTTATCCAGGACTATTACGAACATGTCCGGCAAGGGCATAACTTTGAGAGTTTCTATAATTATGTTATAGACAATTACAATGAGATCCTCGAGAGAAAACATATTCCCGGTACGTATTTCACCCTCGAATCCTTCAAACTGAACTGCGGGGAATTCATGCCCGGGCAACGGTATGAGAATGTCTGCAAGGATATGAAAATCGATTTCTCCGGAAAGAAGTTTATCGTGTTCGAGCTTACACAGATCAAGCAGGACAGGTTCCTTTCAAACCTGGTCATGAGCATGATATTCACCATTATCCAGAAAAAGCTGCTCAGTGACAGGAGAAAGCGCGGCATACTGATTTTCGACGAGTATGCCGAAACCGCACAGATGGTGGATACGGCCACAGGCAGCGGCATACACAGTTCCGTGGCCTTCTGCTACCAGAAGATACGGAAAGAGAACGGAGCCGTATATACCATTGTCCAGACCCCTGACCAGCTGCCCGATGACGAGAACACGAAAAACATCATCAGCAACACGGACATGCTGTTCGTATTGCCGACCAAGGAGGTTATCTACCAGAGCATCATCGACAAGTTCAAGCTGACGCAGCCCGGCCAGATAGCCCTGATGAAATCCATGCGGAACAACTTCGCCGCCTCCCGTCCCTACTCGGAATGCTTCATGCGCATGGGTGAGAATTACGCGACGGTTACCCGCCTGGAGTTCTCCAGGGAGAAGTTTCTTGCTTTCCAGACGGAAGGCGAGATCTGGTCCGACCTTGAGGACAAAACCGGAAGCGGCAAGTCCATGCAGGAAGCTATCGAAGAATATATAAACGAACATTAAAACAAGAACCGTATGAAGAAATTATTTTTATCCTTAATCGTGCTGATGGCGGCAGCCACCGCATCAGCACAATGGGCCGTGACGGATGCCGGCAATTTAAGCCAGAACCTTAAAAACTTCAAGGAGCTGCAAAAACAGGTAGGCTACCTCAAGGAACAGAAGAACAAGCTGGACGAAAGCCTGGACCTGATGCGCAAGGTCAACTCCGTAGTGTCGGACTGTGAGACGACCCGGTATATTATCGAGCGCCAGGCAAGGCTCTCCCAAAAATGCGTTGACCTGGTCAGCGGGAAGCAACTGAATTCCTCGACGCTGAAGACACTCACCGGCAGCGTTGAACAGATCATGGCCGGTAACAGGCGACTGATCCAGTTGTCCAGGACGATCCTCTCCACAAGCGTGAAGATGAATGACGCCGAGCGGCTGTCTACCTTGCAGAACATAGAGAAACAGACTCTCGAGGAGGAAAGGAAAATAGCGAAGATCTCCCAGATCATAAGTCAGTACGAACGGCTCAAAAGGGCATTCAGATAACGGGGATGGAAGAAGCATACGGAAATCTGAACGCCGCGTACCTGCATATAAAGGGTATGGTAGTCATAGAAGGGTTCTATGCGCTTGTCGCCGGATTTGTCATAACGACTTTCATCTTCAAGCTCATGGGAATCCTCAAGGAGATGACAAGCGAGGGAAAAGGATTCAATGCCAAGCACTTCTACGAGCTGGGCAGGGAGTACATCTTCTGCATAGGCCTGGTATGTATCATGCCCGTGTTGTTAGGAACGCTCGAGACAGTACTGGCCTATGGCGCCGACGAGCTGATGAAGTCACTCGCCAACGGAGGAGTCTACAACCCGCACAATATCTGGAAAGATCCGATCAGTGCCATGCTGGACGAACTAATGAACGGGGACATCACCGACATAGCCGTCAACGGGCTCGATACCCTGAAATGGTCACTTATCTCAGGAACGATAGGCAGTCTCTTCGGAGTGGCCTATGATTACATCATGCTGCTGTTCCTCTGTACCCGCTACCTGATACTGCTACTGCTCGAGATCATTTCTCCCATAGCGATAGCCTGCCTGTACAACAATGACACGCGCAGCTCCTTCTACACATGGGTCAAACAGATGTTAGGATGCTACATGCTCTATCCGGGGTTTATCCTTGCCAGCGTTTTCTCGGACCTGATCGTCACGAACTATGTCCTGCAAAGATCCTGGTCGGTGCTGCTGATGGTTATTTTTTCTTTCCTGCTCAAGCTCACGATGCTTGGCACGGTAAAGGCCACAGTAAACAAATGGTTATAAATTATACAATGAAACTTCCATGAAAGCAACAAAAAGCATACTCAAAGTAAAAAGCATACTCAAGGATTTCTCCAGCCTGGCGGAAGCCAGAAAGAACCATACGTTCCGCACCAAACTGGTATTTATTTTCTGCGGGATAACCATCGCGATGGTCCTGTTCTTCGCACACAGCGTGGTGAACAATGCGATGAACAAGATCCTGGTGGTCAATGAAGGAGGGGAATTCGTCCATTTCAAGTCCATGCAGCAGGACCTGCTGTACGAAAGCCTCCTAAGAGGGCACTGCCGCCGGACGGCCTATTTCCTGAACAGCTTTGACAGGCTTTCCCTGCAGGAGAACCGTGCCCGTGCCCTGTTCCTGGTCAACAAGCCGGACGCGAATACCGTATTTGCCAAATACCAGGCGGACCGCGCCTATGGAGATGCGCTGGAACTCGGGGTTGTCTACAAGACGGAGTTTGAAAAGATCATCGATATACGTGCCGACGGTGAGGAGTACCATGTCAGGTTCTCCTCCATCCTGAGCATTATTAATGGCGATGACATCAGGAAAGTACGGATTGTGAGTGAGGGTACCGCCATCCATGCCACTCCGCGCTTTCCGGAAAATACGTCCGGTTTCTTCTTCCGTACCTATAACCAGCAATACGAACTCTTATGACACGGGACGGGAAAAGCAGAATAGCCATACTGGCGGGCTTAGGGATTGTAGTTGTCCTGCTGGTGTGGGCATTCATCGCCAGCCTGTCCGGCTCCGGGAGCAAGGGGCCGGAAACGGGTGAGGTAATCCTTAGAACCCGGATCAAGGATAGCTTTACGCTGGATGACATGCTCCAAAAAGTCGAGAAGGAAAATACAAGCAAATCCGCTTCCCTTTCAGGTTTCGACCCGGTTACGGAGGAGCCTGCGGACACGGCCGGAAATGAAAGGGAGATCCGGCGTATCCAGGAGCTGATCCGGGATAACGAGCGGGAGCTCGGAGCGGGAATTACGGTCCCGGTACAACAACCGGTTTCTTCCAGGGGAAAGGAAAACACCGGCCTGCAGGAAAAGAAGGAAGAGGAAGTGCAGCCCAAGCACCGCAAAGCCGTGGATAGTGTGCCCCAGGTACCGGCCCGCAGGGGATTCAACACGGTCCGGCTCGTGAGACAGGAAGAACGGAATGTCATCAAGGCATTCGTACATTCCACACAGACCGTCATGGTCGGTTCCACGCTCAAGATGCAGTTGGCCGAGAACTGCCTGACCGATGACGGGCAGCGCATCCGCAAAGGAACCCCCGTATTCGGGGAGGTGACGGGCATCGACGGGGAGCGCGTCCTGGTAAAAATCGTCTCGGTGAACTTAAGTGGGAACATACTCCCCTTTGAAAAGCAGGTCTATTCCGAGGACGCTATCCAGGGAATCTATGTGCCGGGCAATGTGAAGGCGGAAACCGCACAGGAAGCCCAGGCGGCAGGAATAAGCGGCGCGAATACCAATATCTCCGGAGGATTTGATATGGGAAGCCAGCTCGTGGCGGGAGCGGCCAACAGCGTCATCAACGCGACCAAGTCGGCAGCAAGCAAGAATATCCGGAAGGTAAAGGTGACAATCAAAACCAACTACCGCATACTGCTCAGGCAACCGAAAGAGTGAGGAAGGAAAAAGTCATGAAACAATAAGGAAAAGGAGGAAAACGATGGCAAAAATATATGTGGCAAGCAGCTGGAATAACCCGTACCAGCCGTACATAGTAAATTTCCTGCGCTACAGGGGACACGAAGTGTATGATTTTCGTCACCCGGCAGGAAAAACGGACTTCCACTGGTCGCAGGTCAATGAAAATTGGGAAAATATGAATCCGGAGGACTATCTGGATGCGATGGAGCATCCCCTGGCACAGGCGGGATTCCGCTCGGATTTCGATGCCATGCAGTGGGCGGATGTATGTGTACTTGTACTTCCCTGCGGAGCTTCGGCACATTCCGAGGCGGGATGGATGAAGGGAGCCGGAAAGAAAGTGATAGTATATCAGAACCGGCCGCAGAGACCGGAACTGATGTATAAGCTATTTGACGGAATCTGCCCGATGGCGGCGGATGTAGCCCGGTACCTGAAGGAGTTTGATCAAATAAAGAATTTAAAAACGATGTGATATGACAATACAGGAAATTATAAATGAAATAAAAGAGTTATCGGGAAGCGACATACTCTTTCTAAGCTTCTATTGTGGAGTTATTCTAATACTGTCTATATACAGAAGTGATGAAAAGGCATCTGTGGATGGAGAAGAAAAAGTCCCGGATAATGGTCCGGAACCTGAAAAGTAAACAACAACTAAAAACAAAAATTATACAATGGAAGAATTTATAAGTAGAATCATTGACTTCATGAAGAGTGAATATGGAGATTTCCTGATGATTGTAATGTGCCTTGTGTTTGTGGCGTTTGTAGTAATGATATTTAACAAGAAAACTCCAGAATGAAAAAATCAGAGCCTGTTTGACGGAATCTGTCCGATGGCGGCGATGTAGCCCGGTTCCTGAAGGAGTTTGATCAAATAAAGAATTTAAAAACGATGTGATATGGAAACAATACAGGAAATTATAGATACAATAAAACAATGGCCATCCACAATATGGTGGGTTATGGGGGCTCTTTTTATTATCTCCTGGTTTTGGGATACGCCACTGAGAAAGAAACGAAATAAAGATAAAGTGACGGATGATAAGAATAACAACTTAAAAAGCTCAAATATGACTGATAAAAAAGAACTTAGAGGCAACCTGATGAAAGAAGGTGTCATCCTGTGGACCGTATTTACCGGGGAAGGAAAAGCAGCCCTGCGTATGGATAACGAAATACATGCTGAGAATGGGAAGATCGGCCACGGGAGATTATTGTCCCCTGATGTACCCGTACTGCATGAAATCCTCACACCGGATAACGCTTACAGTTTTCTTTCTCTTTCAGAAATCGGAGTTTGGATACGGATCAGGATGCGCCTCCGATATCCGGGAACTGAGGACAGTGCAGTAAAGCAATCGGAATATGAGCCGGAAATGTGCTTTCCCGCGTGGATCGCAGGAGAGAAAACCGGACGGATCAGTCTGTTCCTTCAGGAACCTTCCACCGGAATATGTGCCATTCCGGATATGGTCGGAATACCGGGACTGCCTGACCTGCAACCGGACAGTGTACCCGTAAAAGTTGAAATGCTGATACGGAAGGCAAGTCCTCTTCTTGAACATCCCGAATATTCGGAGGATATCAAAAAGAGGGCAGACAGAAAAAGCAACTTGATGAAAGAAGGGGTGCTTGTGTGGATTATGTTCACCGCAGGGGAGAAAGCTGTCCTATATGCGAATGACCGGATACATTTTACTGAAGATGGGAAATATGTTCCGGGAAAACTGCTTTCCTCCGATATCTCCCCCTTTCATCAGATTTATGACTGGGATGTACAGTATCCGTGGATTCGTTCAAAGCCTGAGATATCAGTACGGTACCGGATACGGCTCCGGTATCCGGGAGCAAACGATGCCGGTATAGAACAGTCGGAATATGAACCGGAAGCATGCTTTCCCGCATGGATAGTGCCACAGGAGGGCGGACAGACCGGCTTATGTCTTGAGGAACCATCCACAGGCCAATACTTTATTCCGGACATGACCGGATTACCGGGATTGCCGGAATTACAACCGGATGGCATACCCCTCAGAGTCGAGCTGCTGATACGCCAGGCCCACTGGATTTCAGACGTGGCCGACCCGGCATACCTGAAAATCATCAGTTACTCCGCAAGTTTGGAGGCTTTCTCTACAAAGATATCCGATAATCAAGAAGTGAAATCCTGTAATATACAAACTGAAATTTGAACAAATATGGAAAAATTCTGGTACTATGCAGCCTCTGCCCTTTTGGTTATCTGCTTGAATGGATATATCCTACTCCTATTCTCTGGGAAACTGGAAAATGTCATTCTCAGGATCGGGGCTTTTGTAGAGAAGGCTATGCGGAAAATAAAAAGAAGTCAATAATACATCTCAGTCTTAGGATATTTTTTCTCCCTCAAGATAGAAATGACACCTGTAATCAAATTGAGCAGGTAGCTTGTAGGCAGGATCCATAATAATGTCGTAAGAGGATCATAACTCCTGGCCATAAAGAAGACTATGTAAATAGTTGCTATTACCGAAACTGACAGTAGCATTAAAGGAAGATAGAATACTCCCGGATATCTTATGGCACTTGTAATTGAAAGCGGAACTCCCAATCCGGTATATAAAGCGGAACTGCCTAATGCGAAAAATATCTGCTCATATACGGAAAGCTCTCGGAAGAAATGGGTGAAATAAAACAAGACTGGATATAACATGAAAGTACATCCCAAAAAGCAGATAAAGATCTTGATATAAACGGAGCCTATTTCAAGGTCTTTCAATAACTGATTATAATTTGTGGGCATAATGTTTTTTATGGTGAATGCTTAATTGATTGCAAAAGTAATAAACAGCTTTTAATAATATAAATATTGAAGTAAAATTTAATATGAAACCAAACAAAATTTACATCACCACCCTGCTTCTGCTGTTTTTCCTTTCAGGGAGAGCGCAGAAGATCGAGGAACTCACCGCAGTCCCCCTGCAGATCGGGTATGAAAAGACCTTGCACCTGATCTTCCCTACCGAGGTGAAGTATTACAGCATCGGAGGAGATTACGTCATCGGTGAGAAGGTGGCCAATTGCCCGGGGATCATACGCCTGAAAGCGGCGGAAGAGAAATTCCCGGGGGAAACGACCCTGTCGGTGGTAACGGCCGACACAAAATTCTATTCGTACTCCATCAGCTACAATGCGCATCCGGCCCGGAGTTATGTGCGTATAGGCGGGGAAGCTCCCGCACCGCATACACTGCCGGTAGGAAAAGAAAAACAGCTGTTCCTGATCTTCCCTGCCGGTATCACTTATGTGGATTACGGAAGCACGAACGTGGAGGTAGACAAGGCCGAGGGAGTGGATAACATCCTGGCCGTAAAAGCCGTCCAGCCCTATAAGGAGGATACGAACATATCGGTCGTGCTTGAAGGGGGAAAGTTCTACACTTTCGACCTGCGCTATGTACCCGCTCCGGAGCGTTTCAGCTTTGTCATCGACAAGGAGGATACGCAGAGGGTGGCCATACTCGACGAGAAGGAACGCTCTTACGGACAGAAGGAAAGGATCAGGGAGGCTATCGCGAAACGTACCCCGCTGGATCTGGGACTGAAGGACAAGAATTCCGGCATGGAGTTCGAAGTCGGAAACATCTTCATCGACGGGGATGTCCTGCTGCTGCGCATGACACTGACAAACCGTACACAGATCGGCTATACAACGGATTTCATGCGCTTCTATATCCAGGATGCCAAGATCCGCAAAAAAACGGCGGTGCAGCAGCTCGAGCAGAACATCCTGTTCACTTTCGATTATCCGGAAGAGATACCGGCGCATGAGAGCCGGACATTCACTGTGGCCATGAACAAGTTCACCATCCCGGATAAGAAACGGCTTATCATCGAGATCCAGGAGAGGAACGGCGGCCGGCATTTCCTGTACAAGCTGAAGAACAAGTCGCTGCTGACAGCAGAGGAGGTATTCAGAAGCAGAAAGCAACAGGAAACGGAGGATGAAGCCGACAAAATATTAAGGAGGATAGCCCGATGAAACTACTACTGACCGTATTGTTTTCCTGCCTTCCCTTCAATGGGCCGAATGACGGCAGGGAACTGCTCGACAAGGCACTGGACAGGTGCGAACGCCTGGAGACACTGGAAAGCTACCGGGATATACTCTCCCGGTACGGAGTATCCGACAAGATCCCGCTCGCCTGTCCCCTGAAGGACAGGTTCAGGAAGAGCAGCGGCTTTGGCATCCGGATTCATCCCATAACCGGCAAACGAAGTTTCCATTCAGGTATTGACATGGCCGTGGAGCTGGCAGCCCCGGTTTATGCCACCGCCTCGGGTACGGTTTCTTTCGCGGGAAGGAAGGGTGGATACGGAAGATGCGTCGTGATACGCCACTCTTACGGCTTTGAAACGCTCTACGCCCACCTGGCCGCTTATTATACCACCAAGGGGCAAAAGGTCGGCAAAGGGGCTGTAATCGCGTTTGCGGGAAGCACGGGTAAAAGTACGGGCTACCACCTGCATTATGAAATAAGAAAAAACGGTAAACCTATAAAACCATACTGGTATGGATATGACAATTGAGTGGGAAGTGGAACAGCTTGTACTGATGTGCATTGCCTCAGACGGTCTGAAGGCTTGTCCCAAGGACCTGGTCTTCCTTGAGAAATACGGACTGAAGAACCTATACTTTTTTTCCGTGGAATACACGATAGAAGGGACGGATACATCCGCTCTCGACAACCGGGCGAAGGGGATCATCCGGTGGAACCTCTACTCGACAAATTTCCCGCTGCTACGCCGGAAGTATGAGCGGGAAGGAAAAGCCGGGCTGATGGAATGCCTGTACCTGGAGGAGAGGTATTTCATCAAGTTCCTGGATCTGACAGGACAGGAGGATGGATTATGACGACTCTTTCAGTGATCAGCTATATAGAGAGGATCAACCGGGCGTACCGGCTGATCCGGATGGAAAGGACCGGAAGCCGGGATGAGCTGGCCGCCAAGCTCCGGGTAAGCAGACGGACGATCAACTATTATCTGGAGGAGCTCCGGCTGATGGGGGCTGAGATAGAATTCAGCAGGAGGCGTAACACGTATTACTTTGCCAATAACTTCGTACTGCACGCAACGATTGAAGCCCGTATCGATGCTGATGTATTGGACGACAAACAAGGGCATGACATGTGCCATTATAATAAACAATTAAAAAACGATTCATTATGAAGAAAGTGAGATTTTTACTTTTGGCGACACTTGTGGCAATGTTCGCAAGCTGCCAAAAAGAAGTGGTGGAACAAGGGGCGGGAGACAACAGACCGACCCCTACCGGTGATACGCGCATCATCATCGAGGGAGAAGGGATGATAGGCCCGGCAACCCGCTCCTCGGACGGGAAAGTGGAGTTTGAAGGAGGATATGCAACCGGAGCAGGGCTGTATGATGGAATGCGGAATGTCCCTGTAGAAGCCCATCCTGAAGCCGGTTATGAGGTTAATTACTTCTATGGCGGTCCGGAAAACCAGCCCAAAAAGTATGACTATGCACAATCAGGAACATCTGCCTTTAATGTTGATTTAGGTGGTCAGGATCATACCTTCCATTGTGGGTTCAAAGAAAAGAAACGGGAATTGACTGTTAATGCCGGAACCGGAGGTTCGGTCTCGCCATCCGGTACAAACCGCTATCGGGTAGAGAAGCCAATCAGCATTACGGCCACTCCGAACGGTGGGTACGAATTTGCCGGTTGGACGGTCACAGAGGGTGATGTAACGATTGAGAATCCTGGCAGCCCGGCTACCACCGCAACCTTGCATAATGATAACAGTACGATTACTGCAAACTTTAAATCCGGCGCTGAGTTGGTATTTACCGTACGTGTCAGCGCAAATAAAATTGTGCCGATGCCGACTCTGGGTTCCGGTCCTTATATTATCGATTATGGAGATGGTACAGTAGCCCAAGAGGTAGACCTTCGTGCTCCCGGATATACCCAATATCCAGGCAGTTACCATACATACTCAGCAGATGGGGAGTACACTGTTACAATCAAGGGACCGGCTGCTACTGCTTTTTCATTTAGAGGTACACGTAACAGTGATCTTCAGTATACAAATCCCTGTCCGGCAAAGTCTATTTTAAAGAACACGATTGATATAAGTTGTGTAACGTCACTGGAGAATGCTTTTAGCGGAATGAAATCATTGGAAAGCATAGAATGTGATTTGTTTGAAAGTTGTAAAGGAAGAGTGACAACCTGCGCTAATATTTTTGATCAATGTACAAATTTGCATACCATTTATAATGGATTGTTTGAAGGCTTTGATAAATGCACTGATTTCTCTTTAGCATTCCATTACACAGCCCTAAATTCTATTCCTGCCAATACATTCAGGGGATGTTCCTCTGCCGTAAAGTTTAATTCTACCTTCTCGGCTATACCTAATATTTTATCAATTCCGGCAGGATTGTTTGATGATTGCGTAAATGCGCAAGAGTTTGCTTCCACTTTTGAGCTGCTGAACATAAGTACGGTCCCCGAACGTTTATTCGCAAAATGCGTAAAGGCGACTTTTTTCAGGGGAACTTTCCGGCAGTCCCATGTTACTACTGTACCCGGTAATGTCTTTGAGAATTGCAGGGCGATTGAAAATGTATCCTCCTGCTTTGAGAACTGTTCCTGGATAACATCTTTGCCGGAAATGTGGAATACCTCCCTCTATCCCAAAATAAAGACTTATAATGCATTTGCGAAAAATTGCAATAAGGCCTCTAATTACAGTGCTGTACCGGCCGCCTGGAAGTAGTAAATAGCAAGACAGGAGGTTGCAACGACGATAGAAGGCATAAAAGGTAAGTTTTGACGCACTCTCTTTAAGTAAAAGAGTGCCATGCCATAAATCATCATAAATAATGAAGCCCCGGTGCATCACTGCAGCGGGGACTTCTCCACCTTAAATTCATTTTATGCCAAATGAATTACATTATATTTTTCTTGATCTATATCACCAGCTTTGGGGCATTACTTTAATATAATTCGTTGTTTCATCCCAAATGTATCCTTCCGTATAATTACGATTAAAAAGATAATCTGCATCACAGCGAAGTAAAATCCATTCACCAGAACCTTCAGCTTTCCAGTATAAATGTAAAACTGGCACGGCATATAATACCCCTTTGGAGTCAATTGGTTTTGCGTGTTCAACTGGAAATTTACATTCCATGATACCTTTCCAAAAGCGAATTCCAACAGGAATATTAATAGATATTTTTCCTATTTCGTCAGCCCATTCACTATCAGCATTTGCTACTTGTTTATCTCTTGCACTCGGCCGATACGAGTTGGACTTCAGTTTGAATTCCCGTTCCCATACTGCTTTTATTTCGCCTCTAAGGGCTTTCTCTCCTTTATTGGATAAAGTATACACCAGATTCCATGAAGTGTCGTCAGGGACAGGATATGCAAGGATTGAGGTAAATTCCTGTCCCTCCACTTCCATCATGCGTAATGCTGGCAGATCATCCGGAGCGGGTGCTTTGACTTCATAGAGCCATTCCTTATCCGTACTGCCGTAATCATAACCCGCCGCCCTGCACCACATGGTTTCTCCTTTCTTGCGGAACAATGGAACGAGCTGGTATGTTCCCGGTGCGGAGGTGACATAGCACTGGATGCGTTTACCGTCCCATTTACCATTGGTCTTGATATTTATCGGCTGGAATTTCTCCACAATTTCATTCGTGCCCTCTTTCATGAACACAAAGCGCATTTCACCTTCCGAAGTGCCGCACCAAGGATAATAGAACGTTCCGAACACCTTTCCTTCATTCTGGTAGCAGTCATATCCGTACTCCGTATAATTCGTCCAGATCGTAAACTCGTAATCCTCCGGATTCGGGTTGAGTACAATATCATCGGTCTTGCCATACTGCCCCCAGTACTCTACATCGATATCCACCTGCTCCTTGTTTACCGGCGCATTATAGTTTCCTGTCATTTTCAAGGTATAGGTATATTTCATGCCGGCTTTCCATTCATGCTGTACCGGAAAGGCATATGTGTGCTTTTGCCCGTCAATAACAAAGCTGACGGAGGCCTGTTCGTCATAAGATGCCCTTGGGATCATGATGGCATCGACAATGACGGGATTTTCATCATTGAGCATATAGTTCCCTCCGACTTTGACCGTACCACGACCCTGGTTATAGTTTATTTTCACGCTTCCGGTTGACGCATCCACCGTTCCCGATGTATATACGTCTGCGAACGTCATATCCGAAACAAGCCCGGTGCCCATATACTCGTTCTTTATCAGGCGTACACGTACCAGTGTCATGGCGTGTTGCATCATCAGGTTCGCCGTCGGGACATCCTTGGTCACTTTGGCCGTTCCGTACAGGATGTCATTCTGGTCCGCCAGGTCGAAAGGCACGTCCTTGAAATCGGTCACTCCCCGGTCGTATGGCAGGTATGCCACCACATCGGCATCCGCTTCCACCGGTACATCCTGCCCTGCATTCCATACTTTCCCGTCAAAGAGATAAGAGGCGTTCTTTGTACCCGTAGCTTCATCCCCCTGGTTGGTGCTGACAAAGATCCCCATTTCATGGCCGGGAGCAAAGGCCTCTATGATCCCCCTGGTCTGCTGCATGTTCTGTAGCGCCGCTGTGATGCCTAACTGTATCTTGGCCGGTTCTTCCGGTTTTTCCTCCGGTTCTTCGCCCGGTTTGTCATTATCCCCGGGTTTCACCACCGGTGGTACGGGTTCCGGCAACAGCTCGTCCGGACCGCACGAGAAAAGCGTACATGCCAGACAAGCCAGCAATACATATCCGAATGCCTTCATTTTATTACTTGTTTTCAATGTTTAGTATCTTACTTTGATTCAATAATTACTATTTCAGTAAATTAAATGTTTTACTTTTCGACATATTCTTTCCAGAAACACTCCAACTTGTCACGGTCAAGCGTACCGTCTTCCTTTACGAAACATTCTATCATCGTTTCAAGCAGCGTCTTGACTCCCCTGTAACGATGGTCCGAAGCGAACGTCCGTAACTCCCATTTCAGATCTTCCGTCAGCGCAACGGTCTGGTTCGTTTTTGAGGATGCGCCTTTTCCTTTCCCGGGAGTTTCTCCCACCATATTTTCCATGGATATCCCATTTGATTTAAACTCTTTCATAGGAACTTTTATTTATTGATTCATTTTTTTAATCCTGCCGAGAAACTCCTTCACCAACTTCCTGTAGTCTTTGGCCCCGTTCGAGGAAGGGGCGTAATCGAAAATGCTCTGCGTCTTGTACTGGGCTTCTCCCAATGCCACATTGTTCCGGATGGTTGTTTCAAACACATTATCTCCCAAAGCCTCTATCAGGCTTTCCCTGATATCCACATCCAGCTTTCTCCTGTCATTGTACTTGGTCATAAAGCAACCGAGTATCCGGACCCGGGCATTCAGTTTTCGCTTGAGCAGGCCGATGATGTAGTATATCTTTTCGATCCCTTTCATGGCGAAATAGTTCCCGTCCATAGGTATGATTACAAAATCACTTGCCATCAGCGCATTCTGTGTGATGATCCCCAATGACGGGGGGCAGTCTATAAATATGTGGTCATACTTCTTTGCCAATACTTTAACGATTTCCCTGAAAAGGAATTCCCTGCCGGGGGTGGCATACATGGCCACTTCCGTAGCTGCCAGGTCCAGGGACGCCGGCAGTATGTCCACCCTTTCCAGCCACGGCAGCGGTTGGATTTCCAGAGGCCTGTCCTGCATGCTCTCCTGCAGCACGCTTTCCAGCAGTACCTCTGAGGGGATGTTTGCCACCTCCTGTCCGAAAGCCGCCATTGTCGTATTCGCCTGCGGGTCCGCGTCAATGATACAGACCCTTTTCTTTCCCGACCGCGCGATTCCGGCTGCCAGGTTCAGCAGTGAAGTTGTCTTTGCGACACCACCCTTGTGGTTTACACATGCTGTTGTGATTGTTTCTGTCATATTTGTATCTCCTTGATTATTACGATGTAAAGATAGCAATTCTCACTGAGGTTGCCAAATTTTCGTGTACTTATTTACTTGAATATTATTATACTTAATCATATTTAACAATACTATATTTAATAAGTAATATATTATATAGTATGATGTACTATATAATTCAATATACTTATTAAGTAAATCTCTTTAGTTAAATAACGTATTTATTTCATGTGAAAAGACACATCGCAATAAAATTGCAACCATGTGTTATATCTTGCGGCCTTTAAAGATATAGAGCCATATGAAAGCAGGGATTTCCAGGGGATTTTAATCGGGAAGAGCAGTTCGAGAAAAAAGCCCCCGGCCTGTTAAAAAAGCAACGCCAATCACTTTGTAACACCACGCAGAACCGCGTAACCGGGGGCAAAGACCCTCTGTTGCAGTTCTGTTTTTTTTATGTGAGACAAAAATGATTGGCTTTGCAAAGATAAAAAAATATTCGCTATGACACTGTTTGAGATTCTAAATTTTAATAGGGAAGTCCTGGAACGTCTGGCCGGCATGGGCTTCAAACCGGATGACTATAAGTACATCGACCTGTATAAGGAGTATGAAAGGATGCGCTGCCAGGGTGATAAGGTGACGTATTGTGTTGCGGTTCTTTCCAACCGGTACGGCGTTTGTGAACGCAAAATCTATGAGATCCTGGGAAGGTTCAAAAAAGAGTGTACGTTTCATGCAGTATAACTCCGGTCTTTTTTTTGCTTTCATGGGAAAAACTTAAGAATTTTGTTGCCGGAAATACAAACACATATATTACACGATAAAATGACTACAATAATGGAAAAGACTTACACCCAGGCTCCACTTCCTTTCGTGGGGCAGAAGCGCATGTTCGCTTCGGAATTCAAAAAGATCCTGAAACGTTTTGATGACAAAACGATATTTGTCGACCTGTTCGGTGGCTCCGGCCTGCTATCACACATTACCAAACGTGAAAGGCCGGATGCGGTGGTCATATACAATGACCATGACAACTACCGCGAGCGTTTGGAAAACATTGACCGGACCAATACCCTGCTGGGAGATCTCCGTAAAATAGTCGGGATATATCCCCGCCATCAGAAGATTACCGGAAAAATGCGCGAGGCTTTCCTTGAACGCATCAGGCTGGAGGAGACAACCGGTTTCGTGGATTATCTTACCCTCTCTACTTCCCTACTGTTTTCCGGAAAATACGCACAAAACATGGAGGAACTTGAAGGATTGTATTTTTATAACAAGATACGCCAGTCTGACTACCGGTGTGACGGCTATCTGGACGGGCTTGAGGTAGTCTGCTACGACTATAAGGAACTGGCAGACACATACGGGGTGTTTCCGGGAGTGGTATTCCTAATTGATCCCCCCTATATGGGAACGGATATCAGTACATACAAGATGGACTGGAAGCTGGCGGATTACCTGGATGTCCTGCTGGTACTGAAAGGACACCCGTTTGTCTATTTCACTTCCGGGAAATCCCCCATACTGGATTTTTGCCGCTGGATGGAGGAGCATCCCGGGATCGGTAATCCTTTCAAGGGAGCCGGTCGGTCCACACTTACCGCACGGATGAATTACAACTCCTCCTATACCGATATCATGCTCTACAAGGACCTGCCAAGGGCGGCCTGAGAAAGCCCTATACTCCACCTTGAATTCTTCTCCAGCGGATACTCCGGATGTAAACCGGGATATCCGCTGTTTTTTGTATGTCACCATATCAATAATTGAAGCGAAGTGCCGTATTAGGCGGTAACGATAAAAAACTGTTTCTTTCCTGAGAAAAAACGCATAGTGCAATACAATTGCACCGAACCACCGTATCTTGCCTCCCGAAATCAGAAATGTATAACTATAAACAAACAATGTTATGTTAAATGAAAACAACCGGGAAGCCCCGGACAATGTCCGGACGGCAGAGATCCTGACCAACCCCGATGTTATCCTGAAAATCGAGAACCCTTCCGAGCGGCAGCAGATCGTTGCCGTACAGAAGAAACCGGAACTGATAGCCCACCTGCCATTTGCCGGTGAAAAGGTGCAACTCTCGGCAGTCATCGTTTCAGCGGAAAGTGTCCTGTTGATAAATGATCCCACACCGACTGCCTGCTTCATGGCCGTGGAAGGAATGCTGGAACTGGATCTCCTTCCGGATCAATGCACACTCGATGCAGCAAAAAGACTGGTGCTGCAGATGAAAAAAGACAAAGCTGAAGGCAAGCCGGATACGGCGGCCATCGAGAAGTTCCTTACCGAAATTAAATCCTTTAAAAATTAATATCCATGCCTACCTTTTTAGAACGCCTGACAGCCCTGTTTAGCCGGGATATGCGGGCCGTACTCCGCAATCCGCGTGCCATCAGCATGATAGAGAATCCTTCCGCACGTGTCCAGATGGCCGCCATCCGGAGAGACAAGAATGTGATCTGCTTCATAGACAAGCCGATGGAAAAAGTACAGCTCGCCGCAGTCAGGAATGCCCCGTACAATATCCATTTCATTGCTTCACCCAGTGAGAAGGTACAACTATCCGTCATCCGGCATAAGCCGGCCTACATCGGTTTTATTTCCAACCCTACGGAAAAGGCGCAACTGATGGCCGTTGAAAGGAGGCCTGAATGTATTTCCCTGATCAATAAGCCTGCGGAAAAGGTGCAGTTGATGACTGTACTGAAAGACCCGGTACACATTGCCTCCATCAAGGAACCGACCGAAAAGGTGCAGCTGGCAGCCGTACAAAAGAATCCGGAATACATCCGCCACATTGAATCACCTACGGTAAAAGTGCAGCATATGGCTGTCCAGGGCAATCCGGATACCCTGCGGCACATCAAGTCCCCTGCCGAAACCGTGCAGTTAGCGGCAGTCCATGCCGGTGGGGAAAACATCAGATATGTGTCTGAGCCGTCGGAAACCGTACAGTTAGCTGCCGTCAGAAGTAATCCGATGAATATCCGATATATTGAAAATCCTACGGAAAAAGTCCAGCTCTCTGTCCTGCATGCCGATAGAAATGCAGCCGCGCTTATCCATTCTCCTTCAAATGAAGTGAGGAAGCGGGCCGAAGAAATGTACGGCCTGAAATTAGACAAGCCTGCGGACCGGGAAACAGAGGCGGCACCTGACGCATCGGAACCTGCCGCGACACAGCGTGCTCCCAGAAAAAGGACCGAACGAAGCACGCAAACCACACAAAAGCCCTCAGCAAAACAGGTAAAGGCGGCACTGGTAAAACTGGATAAGGAAATCCAGGAAATTCCAAAGGGTAAGGACAGGGATAAGAAACTTATCAAGGCTTTTGAAGAATTTAATTCATCCGCCGTTCCCGAAAAGAAGGGATGCGATGTGGAGAGCATCCTCAAGGATCTTCGCCGGAAGGGAGTCAAGGTGGAAGCCATGAAGGCCGAGGAATGGTATTCCCTGATGAAGGGAAAGGCCATACAACCCTCCCTTATATCCGGAGCGTCCAAATCCGCGGGAAAGGGAGCTTCCTTTATGCTTACCAAGACTCCGGTCGGGTATGCGGTCAAAGCGGTGAATATGGTAAATACCCTGAGTCGGCAGGCCAGTGCGGACATGTAACAAATAAAACATGTTTTTCTGAATTTACTTGTTTACTTAAGTCCTGCTTAAGTAAACAAGTATTTCTCTTTAATAATAAATCAAGTATCATACTTATTCTTTCATGGGATGGAACAAATATCCGAATATCTTTTTACAACCGAGGAGCAGGCAATCATAGCCCGCAGTAAGGCGGAAGGCAGTTACATGAAAGCTCCGAACGGACAGGCAACCAACCTGAATGAAAAGCAGTGGGCACAGGTACGTACCCGGGCATTCAGGGAGTGGTTCGGGGATTGGGAGAACAATCCGAATGAAGCATCCAAGGTCAGAGATGCCAATGGGGAGCCTCTGGTGGTGTATCATGGAAGCCGAGAAAACTTTTACGAATTCAAGCGGTGGACAGACGGTCTTATAAATAGTGGGCATTTTTTCAGCCCGGACAGGAAGAACGCCTCAGGATATGGCGGCAACATCTATGATGTGTACCTGAACTTGCGCAATCCTTTGGAAGTGGATGCCCAAGGGGCAAATTTCTCCTCCATAGAATACGGCGGCGAGAAAGTGGCGGCATCCGATTTGGGCAATTTGGCGGAAATGGAAGGGTATGACGGGGTGGTGATTTCAGATGTGGCGGACAGTGCCGACATGGGTTCCGAAAATGACCGCACGGTGGATTACATCTCGTTTGCCGCCAACCAAATAAAATCCGCCAGCCAGAATACGGGCAGCTTCCTTGAGAGTCAGGATGACATCCGGTTTAGGGAGATCAGCCAGGATGACGGTGGCAAGTCTTTAGTAGGCCTGCATAATATCAGTGAAGAGAAGTTACTCAAAGCATTGAAGCTTGGAGGGCTTGCCAATCCCAGTGCCGCCGTGATCGACATAGCCAGGCAGTCACACGAAGGATATGGCGAGATCTCCCTTGTGTTGCCCTCTTCCATGATTGCCAAACGCACCGGAAGGAATGCCGGAACATTCAGCGGAGATGCGTGGACACCCGTTTATCCGCAAATAGAAAGGCAATTTTCCGGTGACGGCAGCGGGCGTGTCCGGGATGCCATTTCCAGGCTGCCACAAGAGATGCAACCGAATGTACGCAGTGCCTGGAACAGCTACATGGACGGGCGCGACGAGGGGAGTGCGTTCGCTTATCAGTTTTTATATGAAAGGGGCGAGGCACCCGAATTCAGGAAGGTAGAACCGCTCTTTGGGGAACATCTGCGGAACCGGATATCCGCCATCGACGCGCTCGATGACTATGATGAACGCAACACGGCCCTGTTGGAGGTTTATATAGAAGAGAATTTCGGTGGTGATCAAACAAAATTCAAAGATTATATCGAAACAAGGAAACGGGTATTACAGGATAAAATACAAGCGTTCCCGGAACAAAAACAAAAAGGTTTGGCTTACAGAAAAGCTGTGGAGAAGCTGAATGATATAGAAGAAAGGGGCTATGAATACAGTTCCGTACAAGCCTTCTATGACAGGGTGAAGGCAGATATCCGCCAGGCCGGCAGTGTTGATACCTACCATACCCTGCAGGATGCCTTGGATAAGATCGACGGATCGGAAGCGCTGAGCAGGCAGTATGCGGAGTGGAAGGAAAGCCTTGCGGACAAATACGGTATCAAGGAGGTACTTTTCAAAGGTTATACTCCGGATGGTATCAGGATCTATCTTCCCCATACTTTGGAGAATGTCTCCGGGTTAATGAAACGGCAGGGCCTGGCCGCCGCGACCGGCTGGGGAGGTTCCTTCTCTGAATTCGCGGCCGCTCTTATGAAGCCGACCGGCACATTGGACGGTATTCGCCGGCAAAAGAGGAAACTGACCACTGACCATAGTGACCTGGAGGCATTCAGGGACAAATGGCAAAAGGTCTACTTTGATTTGGGAATCAAACTCAATCCGGATGGCAACGCTTTTGATGATACCGGGCTTTACCGTGTGGGGGATATCGCCCTAAAACCTGATCCCGGGAGTTTTGCCAAACGTGAATACGGAGTGGAACTTACCGGGGAGGATATACGGCAACTTAAAAAGATGGTTGATGCCATACAAAACGAATATCCCGCCATGTATTTCGAAACCAAATTCGAGCGGCCGGTTTATCTGAACGAGTTTGTAGCGGCTGTAGTGCCGCAGAATGTAAATGAAGACGTTTCCAAAGCGATCCGTGAAAGCGGGCTGCAAGTGTTTGTCTATAAGCCTAAGGATGAATCCTCAAGAAACGAGGCCGTGAAATTAGCATCGGAAATTAAAGGTGTGCGGTTCCGTCTTATGGGTGAAAAGGGAGCCTCCATTCCTGCTCCGGCCGGAAGTGCGCAGGGTTTCCTTTCAAGGGATGAACGGATGGCCGAACTCTCCCGCCATGCTTCCTCCCTGGCCGGGAAGCAACACATCCCCGTAAGTATTATCCATTCCATCGGCGAGGTGGATTCTCCCAGGGTACGTGATCTTATTTCAAGCGGGAAGGATATAAGGGGATGGTATGACATCCCTTCGGACCGTATCTGCCTGTACTTGCCCAAAGCCCGCAGCAAGGAGGATATCGAGCGTACCCTGCTGCATGAGGGAGTGGGACATTACGGCCTGCGAAAGCTGGCCGGGCGGAAGCATATGGACGCGTTCCTGGATGACATCTTCGCCGGGTGCGGAGAAAAAATACGCGGTGAGATTGTCCGGCTGGCCGGTACGGAAAAAATGGATATACGTACCGCAACGGAAGAATACCTGGCATGTATGGCCGAAAGCGGGACGGATGCCCGTGTATGGGACAAGATCCGCCTTGCCTTCAGGAACCTTCTGCGGAAGTTAGGTTTCAGCATCGAGGTTGATGACAGGGAACTGAAGGGTCTGCTCACGGCCAGCCGGGAAAACCTGAAGAAAACGGCGGTCACCCGCATACCGGGAAAGATACAGACCCTGAAAGGAGAACTTGAGTTTACCCCTGGATATGCCACCGCATCCCTCAAGGGTAAGGACGGGGTCAGGGACGCTACACCGCTTTTAGAAAGGATGAAAAAGGCGGGTATCGAACCGGCTTCTCTCAGCCGGAGTGAGTGGAAATCCCTTTTCAGCGGCAAAGGAATGGCGCTTCCTGATGGCAAAGTGCTTATGGCCGTAAAAGAACCGGCAGGATACGGACTAAAGATAACCGGAGGCGCCGTCCGGAATATAAAAGCGGCGGAAATGGAAATATAAAATGATGAATATGAATAAGAATGACATTTTTGACAGGACCCTGCAGGAAGACAGACAAACAAGCCTGCGTTCCTTTTCCTGGGGAAACAGGGAGCTTAGGATTTCCTCAGAAAAAATCAGCCTGTATGTGAACGGCATATCCTATGATACAGCACCGATGCTGGATATAATCCATAAAGCCGGGGTAAATCCCCAAAAGATATCTCCTGCCAGATGGATATCCCTGATCCGGGGACAACCTACCGGATTACCGGGATGTGAAAAGCCGTTTATACTGGTCAGGACCCCGTCCGGATATACAGCCAGATGTCTGGAAACAGCCGGTAAAAAGGATCGGTCCTTCCAGGCGGAAATATAGTGTTATACATATAACACTTAAAAAATAAATCATGAATTAGCATGATTAAAGTAAAACAGCTTATTAAGTAAAACAAAAAATATAACTGTGATGGAGAATTACATTCCTTATATCAAACTTATTATTTTATCCCTGGCCTGTCTGGTGACGGGAGTTTCCACTCTGAGCCGGAAGTGGTATGTGAATTTGCCGGTTTTCCTTGTATGCCTGGTCGCCGAGACTTATCTGGCATACCTGTTTTTCCCGGCCTATGCGCTATGGCCGGCCGGCGGTTCGCTGGCCATAGCCGGCATTTCCTGTATCAGCCCTTCAGGCAAAAAGCAAAACAAGCGGCCGATCAGGTTGCCGGTCCTTTCCGGAGTTCCATATACCCATTTGGAATTCTATTACTATTACTCCAATTTCCTGGTCTACGGGGGAGCCGGATCGGGAAAGACGAAAAGTATCGGTAAATGGTTGCTGGAAGAGTATATCAAGTTGGGATTTGCGGGATTCATCTATGACTTCAAAGACACCGACTATACTCAGACAGCCTATAACCTGATAGAAAAACACGGCTATCCGCACAAATTCTATTATGTGAGCTTCGACAAGCCGGAACGTTCATACCGCTTCAATCCGCTCAAGGTGGTAAAGGATCGTACCGAGCTGATGCAGCTGATGGAGGATGTCCTGTTGGCCCTGCTGCCCAAAGGGGAGAAGCAGAACGAATGGATAGCCGGAGGGCTGGGTATCCTGCGTGGGGTCGCCTTCCGCTTCTGGGATGAATTTCCCGAATATTGCACGCTGCCCCATATCATGGCCTTCATCATGACGGCTTCCACCAGGCAGCTTTCCATGTTCCTGCAGCAGAACCTTATTTCCGAAATGATGGCCGGCGCGTACCTCAAGGCTGAAGGTTCCGAGAAGACACAGGCCTCCTATCTTTCCACCCTGTGTAATAACCTGTCGGCCATCTCACAGAACGAAGAGATCGCTTATATCCTTTCAGGGGATGATTTTGACTTCAACCTGATCGATCCGGAAGATCCGAAACTGTTTGCCATCAGCAACAATTTTTCCAAGAATTCGGTCTATGCCCCGGTGATAGGCATGCTTATGAGCATATCCACCCGCCAGTTTACCATGCAGAACAAAGTACCTTTCGTCTATTTCCTGGATGAAATGACAACGGTCAATATCAAGAACTTCGAGACGCTGCCTTCGGTCCTGCGTGAGTACTTGGCCGCCTTTGTGCTGCTTACACAGTCCGGCGCAAAATTGGAATCCCTGTACGGTAAACTCGACCGGTCCTCCGTGGAAGCCAATTTCGGAATTCAGTTCTTCGGACGTACCAAGGACGTGGAAGCCCTGAAATATTATCCGCAGATGTTCGGTAAGGAGGAAAAGGAAAGAAAATCCCGGAGCACGGGTAAAAGCGGTAGCAGCACGAACCGGAGCGTCACTGTTTCTTCGCAGAAGGAGGATGTCTATCAGGGAAGGGACTTTGCGGATCTCGAGCCGGGTGAATTCATCGGTTCGGCCACCCGTGCCAATGTCGGATACTTCAAGGTGAATTTTCAGGAGTTTAAAGAAAAGGGTGAAAAACCGCTGCCAAATGTCCGGGTCCTGGAACCGGAGGAGATCACCAGGAATTTCGCCAGGATACTTGCGGAGGTCCGCAGCCTCTTCCCGTGCGAATAGAAAAAAGGGTTGGGGCTACAGGTCCCTTCCGGAAAGAAGATCCGTTCCCAACCTTTTGAGCTCCCCAATAATCGCCTTTTTAGGATTTACCACAAACCGGTAAAGGCGGAAGGCATTTGTATACAGCCGCCTTTCTTCCTTCAGCTCTCCTTTGAGAAGCTCTTGCTTGAGCTTTGATACAGCCTCGTTCTTTAGTTCATTCTTTACCTTCCACTGCTCGGAGTACTTTCTCAGGCTTTCATCCCTGGAATAATAATTAGGGAAATAGTCATACAACTGGTTGAAGCGTGAGGCGCACCGGGCGGACCATTGGGAACGGTCAAAGCCGACCACGACTTCCCGGCCGTCAAGCACTTGCCGGTTGCCCCTGCTTTTTGACAGTGGGGAAAGTGATACGGTTTGCGTCCTGTCCATACGGGAAACAATCACATGCACATGAAGCTGCAGTCCGGGCTTTTTATCTCCCGCCTTTGCCCTGCCGGCCTTTACTTCGGGATCATCATTCTTATAGTGACGTTCCGTTTCCACACGTCCGTACCAGACCAGGTCATCCCCCGACTTGATTTTCTCACGATAGAAGTTACGGGCGTATTCATCCATACACCCGCGGGTGAATTCCTTCATCTCTGCCAGTACCTGTTCCTGCTCTTCGGGAGTCAGTTCTGAGAACTCCCCGGCCTTGCGTCCGGTCACCCTTTCTATCAGATGCCTCTGCTCGTCACCACTCGGATTGATGGAAAGCATGTAGAATTTATCATCGTTACTTTTCAGGGTCTTGTGGTTGTTATCTATATGATTTTTGACAGTCCGGGGTATTACATAATCTTTTTGCTGTGAGAAAAAATTGTCGTAATAAGGACGTTCGTCCTCGGACTCCTTACTGAGGTAGTCTACCAGTCGGGTGCATTTTCCCTTGTTATCCGGCACCTGCGGAGTGTTTAAAGGACGGTGCGGTTTACAATACATATTCCTCGTTGATTTTCTTGATAAGCAGTTGCAAGGTGTTAATGGGAACCCTGACATCATCACTGAGTTTTATCATAGGGAACTTACCGGGATCGAGCTGGTATTTTACCAGTTCGGCCAACCGCCTGAGCTTATCCTTGTATGCGGCGGCACCCTCCATCCGGAAATCTTCCGCCTGCATCCTTTCCTTCAGCTTCCGGTTCTCCTCTCTCAGGTCCCGGAGCTCATTCATCAGCCGGGCATAGTCCTCTTCAATCTTCCCGTCTTTAGACGCTTTTTCATTTATGGATTTGAAATAATCCCTTTCATAACTCCTAAGTATCTTGACAACATCCTCCATCCTCTTCTGGAGCTGCACAATCGGTTGTTTGGTAATCTGCTGGGGAGTTACTCCCGACACTTCAAAATATTCCATCATCTGGCTGATGTAGGCATTGTTAGACTGCGTACCGCTGTTAATGTCAAGCCGGTATTTGACACTGGGAGACACCCTGAGAAAACAGCTTAGTTTTTCCGTTCCTTTTTGCTTCATTTTAACTTCTATTGTTTTGATACAAAAATACTTATAAAAAACAGGACATCAAAGGTAAACGTTTTCTTTTTTATAAAATCCTATAATATGTTATATATCAACCATTTACAAACATTGGTAAACCATGTGTTTACGCACACTAAAGGCTTATTAACAGTGAGTTAGTTTCCTTGTGTTTACATGACGTTTATCATCGGTTTACATAAGCTTTAGTATTTATTTAATTATCAGCGCTTTGCGTTGATTCAAGTTCCCGGGTGCGGGAACTCCTCTTGCTTTTCCTTAATCAGGAATTCACTAAGGGGCCTCCGGTCCCCTTAGCCCTGGAGGGTCCGGAGGGTTACAAGCATCCTCAGCCGGCAGCACAATCCGGAGGCTTTCCCTTGAAAAAACGTGACTGTCAGGAAGGGAGAAAACCGGTGGGAGAAAGTCGTGGGATGCATGTAGAATCCCCCAAGAAAGGAAAATCCTCCAGTCTGATCCCTGTCGAAAGTGGAACAAAAACCTCAAAGATTCGCAAACTTCTGCTGCTCGGACTTACCCACCGTGAAATTGCCGACCTTATCAAGAAAGACAAGTTGGTGAACGGGTGCAAATCGCTCAAAGACCTCATTCTTGAAATGGAGGATGAAGTGTTGGCAGGTGCAGGTGTGGATGTGTTTGAGGAAGTGTTCAAGCTCATCTTCACCAAGCTGTTCGATGAAATGGAAAGCGGACGCAAGCCCGACCGCAATCGGTAACTGTTGGAAATCCAACGCCAACACCTGCAAGAGAAAACCGATACGGAGACGAAACACAAGGCGGAAGTGTCAAGGCTCAACGCCTTGCTAATCAAAGCAGCCGATTGGTTACCGTTGTTCCGTTCCATGCTCCGTGTGGAAAAACAATGCCTTGCCGTTGGCTTCACTAAAGAACAGACCACCCGTTTAATGACAGGCAAGCCGATGGAATACAGAGGTGAACCCTATTCCGATGAACACAAACACAAGTTCAAGGCAGATGATGTCACCGCCCAAGTCGGCAGGCTGGAAGGCAAGTTAATGCTTGCTATCAATGGGGCAAATATTGGGGAGTAGTTCAAAGAACAGTTTGAACGGCTGCGAAAACGCATAGAATTGAGGTCTGAAAATAAGAAGGGTACAGGATTGAAATTTTAGTTTCAGCATCCCTACAAACAGAAATGCCATTTGCTCTCATAACCGAGCAAATGGCATCATCTCAATTGGCGGCTTCAATAGCTTGTTCTACAATATGCGTGGCTTCATGCAATAAGTGTTTACTCTCTTTACGCAGGGCAAAACTTTGTCGCACCATTTCCGTCAGTTTTACTTGTTCCGCCATTGGCAATATGGGAATAACCACTTCTTCTATCTCCGATGGTTTCCAATGTTGAATGATAGAACCTCCAGCATCCCGTTCTGCCTGCATCTTCACCACAACCGAATTGATTACCAAGGTCAGATAGTCAGACAGCACCTCTTTATCGGTTACCGTCAAATGGATGATAGCCCCCGAAGTGATAACATCAAGCGGTTCGTCCATCTTATAGGCTATGCCCACACTTCCGTCTTTGGAGAGCAAGATGGTATCTTCTTTTGGGCGGATGACATCTTTAAAAGCTGTGCGGTCTAAATAGATAGTCGGTTCAGACAATCCGAATTTCGAGAGGTCAGCCACTCTGACGAACGGAACACCCTCATCACCGTAAGCGTCACTGCCCGGTTCTACCGATTTGGTGAGTGTGGCTATCTGCTTTATTGTCTTGGTATTGTGCCGTTTCAGTTCGCTAAAAAGATAGTCGTATTTAGACTGGTAGTATTCCGAATCCAACCTGCCACTCTCTAAGAAGCTATCCGATAACTTTTTGCAGGTACACACAGTTGTCGGCTGGTGGCTCTTGCTCGCTGCAATTCCAATTTCAACGAGAAGAAGCCAAGCTGCCAAACGCTCCTCTTGCAACATCTTATTATATAAACTACTGTAAACCAGCAATTTACCCCCCCCCGTTTTCTATAACAGTTTCTACGGTAAGCTTCGCATTTTCAAGTAATTGCATAGCTTCTTTGCGCAACTCAAAGCTCTTTTGCACATGTAGGGCTATCTCGTCTTGCACTTCTTGACGGATAAGTGGAAGAGGAATTCTTTCCAACTCCGACTTGCCGATAGCTGTTAAGATAGTACCCGAACATCCTTTCTTCATTAGGTTTTGAATGGGCAGCGACTTGAACAGCGTGAGCAGTGTTTCGGGATTGAGCTTTGACGACTGCAACACATAGAAGCCTGTGGAACACAATGCGCCCTCGTATTCATCGGTTACCAAAGCACAACTGTCGATTGAGCCTTCAACCGATGACACTATCACATCGCCCCGATGTACAATCCTGCGGGCACGTGTGGGCAAATCTTCTCCGCACTGTTCATCACACCCTGTTATCTCGCCCGACTTGCCGATATTGGCAAGTTCAATGTACTTATAGCGAACATTATCTTCGGGATTGTAGTTATCGTCCTTAATGTCGCATACATCACCAAGCAGCCCGAAACCATTCGGATACGCTTCCACGAGGCGAGCATAATCCTCATACTTTGGCAGATAATATTCCGAATCGAAACGCCCTGTTTCGAGGAACGACTCTTTGAGTGTCTTTACATTGTAGGCTTCGGGATTGGTCGCAAAATCAGTCATGCCCAAACATTCCAAGAGGTAGGTTTCGGCAGAGGTGTAAAGTCTGAGGGATTCATCCCTTTGTTTATTAGCACCTTTAACTTTTTCGGCTACTTGTAGCTGTATATCTAAAGGTGTGGCTACAATTTGTATGTCGTTGAACTCTATAAGTTTTATTTCTGGACGAGTGGCTTTCATACCTCTTCTTCTAAATTGATGATAACCAAACTCGCTATTTATGAATGTGGACAAGTAATAAGGATTTATTAAGCTATCACCAATCCGTAGAAGACCCACATGGGCACTGGTATTTGCTTCGGGAAAGCCCCTTGGTACAACGGCACTCTTACCAAAATATATACCTGTTTTTGTAACAAGAACATCTCCTTCTTTTAATGCGGATTTTGAAAGTGCAACATGTACTTCGGGCGATATAAAACGATATATATTATCATCTATATATCCATTTTGTACAGATTCGCTAAGAAGGAAAAGTACTCCACTTTCCTTATAATTGGGGGCATTATGGTCTCCATCTGTAATTAGCGAGCAAATATTATCCAATCTTTTCTTCGGATAACTACACTGCTCAATGCAACGCATTAAATTGACATAGAATTTGGAATAAAATTCTGAGCCAATAGTGAAATTGTTTTCCAACTTTTTCAATGTAACTTCGGTCGCTTCCAGCCCCTCCAACAAAGCCTTATACTTTACTTCGTCAAAGGGGCATCCGCGAAAAAAGAGAGGTGCTCTTTCTTTGCGAACTCAGCAAAAGCCTCGGCTATACCGTCTTGTGTCAAGCCATCGTGATTGAACAAGTCGTGCTTCACAATCAAATGCCCGTGGCTGTCGAGCAAAGGAATGTTGTTACCCTCTTCGTCAACGGTACTGCGGTAGATTTTATCTCCGCTATTATCCTTGCTCGGCTCTTGCATGGTGGCGAAGAAGATGTTGTAATCGTCCACCTTGGGGCAAAGCTCATCGTCCCACTTTTGCACGAACAGCACGCTTGTTTTCGTACCTGTGTGCGGTTTGAACACATTGCCATGCAGACCTACGATTGCCAAAATGCGGCAACGGTCGGCAATGTATTCACGAAGCGATTTATCGCTACTGTTATTGAAACGACCTTGTGGCAATACGATAGCCATACGTCCGCCGGGCTTCAGAAAGTCGAGGTTACGCTCCACAAACAAAATATCACGGCTCATATTGGTGGCTTGCTTCAATTTTGTTTTGCGGAATGTACCGTCGCTCATCTGATATACCGTTTCGCCATCGTTATTTAGCGCATCGGTAAAGGTGGGTTCGCCCACAACCGTTTTCGAGCCTTTGGGTACATTCTTCAATTTCTCCAACGTTGCAGTGCGGCTCAAATCGTATTTGGCAAGGATACGGCTCTCTTTTACGTCACCTGCAAATGGAGGGTTAGCCATGATAATATCGAAGTTAAAATCGCGGTTGCTGTTCTTATCGGCACGCAATTTTCTCAGTTTCTTCCAACCCTCGAAATAGGTATCGCTCCAATTCTCATCCTTTACGGTTTCCTCCCAACGCTCATAGTCGAGAGTGTTAAGGTGCATCACGTTGGTTTGTCCGTCACCTGCAATAAGATTGAGCGTGCGAGCCACACGCACCGCCTTTTCGTCAAAGTCAATGGCAAACACATTGTTCTGTACATAGTCGGTGCATTCGGCAGGTTTCTCTTCCAAGGTGAACAAATGGCTGCGGCTTAGTCCTTTCGACTTCAAGATGTTTTCCCAAACGTGGAATATCGTGTGAACGGGGAAGCCGCAACTGCCCGCAGCCGTGTCTATCATCTTTTCATCGGCTTTGGGATTAAGCATTTTCACGCACATATCAATCACGTATCGGGGCGTGAAGTACTGACCTTTCTCGCCCTTGCTACTCTTGTTGATAAGATACTCAAACGCTTCATCCACCACATCAAGGTTGGAGTTGAACAGCTTGACATCTTGCAGTGAAGCTACACAAACCGAAAGATGCGAGGGCGTAAGCAAAATCTTTGCATCATCGGTAAAAACTCCCTGCCACTTCTCTTTCGCTTGGTCGAACAGGGTTTGCAACTTGTCTCTCAATTCCGTTTCGGTGTCACCATAGTTGCGGAACTCCAAATTGCGGTCGGGCTTGCGTCCGCTTTCCATTTCATCGAACAGCTTGGTGAAGATGAGCTTGAACACTTCCTCAAACACATCCACACCTGCACCTGCCAACACTTCATCCTCCATTTCAAGAATGAGGTCTTTGAGCGATTTGCGCTCGTTCACCAACTTGTCTTTCTTGATAAGGTCGGCAATCTTCCAACGCTCCGAAAGAATGTTCGAAAGCTTTTGGTCAACACGAGGAATACCGCTCAAGTCCTCAAAATAATTGGGGTCTTTGCGGTGGTAGTAAGATATTTGCCGTCCATTGCTCCACACACCAATGGGCGCACCTGTGGCGTTACAGTAGCTTTTCAATTGTTCTTTACCATCTTTGAGCTTCGGTTTTTTCAGTTCAACGATGATAAACGGACTGGTGGTTTGCTGTTTGTCGAAAATAACGATGTCGGCACGCTTCTTTTCCCTGCCAAACGTAACCTCATACTCCAATTCCATACGCGAAACAGGATAGCCGTAATCTTCGGTGAGAACCAACAGATATAATTGGCGAACAATCTCCTCGGGAGTAACCTTAATTTCTTTCTTGCGAATAAGGCATTTCACATAATAGTCCGCGCCTTTCTTCGTTGTTCGCTCTACAATTTTGCTTTCAAGTTCCGTTATTTGTTTGTCGGTGAATAAGCTGAGTTCGTAATCCGAGCCTTTTATTATATCTGTTAGCTTCATATTTCTTTGAGCGTTAAATTAATCCTTTATCTTGTTTGGTATAAGAAGTGTTCGCACATCCACATTCAGTATCTCGGCTATCTTGTATAAAACAGGTATTGGAGGTTGAACTCTGTTTGTGGCGTATAGATTAACCATATTGAAACCTTTTCCAAGCCGTTTAGCCAATTCAGTTTGGCTAATGCCTTTCTCAATTAAGACTTCTCTTATCCTATTCATTGCGACATCTTCTTAATATGATTGCAAAGGTACATAATTTTATTGGGTAATCAGTAGCCCTATCAAAAATAAAGTATTACCTTTGTGCCAAACGAGGACAAAAGGACTTGAAACGAGCAAACTAAAGCAGAATGCTGCAAATATAACGGTTGCTAAATCATTACTTCAAAATCGGGTAACCCACCCAAAGCCCTTATTCTAAGGCGATAAGAAAAACTTTCCAGAATTACAAAAATAGAAAATTGGGTGAGATTCTTGGGAAGAATGATTATCTTTGCGTCCGTAGCTTCACTTCCGGCAGGGATCAGACTGGAAGATTTTCCTTTCTTGGAGGAAAAACAAAAATTATATTATAAATTAAGAACAAAAAAATTAATGGAATGAATATGAATAAGAAGATGTATATATTGCCGGGGGATGAGCGTATAACCGCCTCCGATGCCAAAGAGTTTGTACATGAACTTCGCACGGGCAGTTGGATGGATTCCAACTGTACCGACGAACAGTACATGTGCAATTTTGCCGAACGTTACGTGATTCAGGCCGGTGTGAGGATTGCCACTGATACACCGGAGAATTTCCTTGCCGATTTGATTCGGACAGGATACGCCAAAGAGATGTAACGGAGGCTATTTCCTTTATTATTACACCTCCCCGTTTTTCCTTTCAAGGGAAGACGGGGTTTTTCTTTTTTGTCTGAGCAGACTTTATATAATCCTTAAAACACCTGTTTATGTTTTTATTTCAACAGCATAAATACTTATAAAGTAAAAGCAAACTTCCAGTAAATTCTATTTTCTATATGCAAATAGTTATTATTTGCATGTTTCTATTACAAAATATAGATATATATTGATTATTTGCATATATTTGCGGAATAAATAACGGATAAAATGGATAAAGTGGTTTACGTATATCTTGTCTTTGAGAAGAAAGACTATTTCTTCGGCAGCATCACCGCCATTTATGACCACTTGAGCGCGGAACAGGTCGGAGCCGGCTACCATACGCTCCGGAACGTCCGATGGAAAGAGACGTCGGTGCATACCACGTCCAGGGCTATCATAAAAGTCGGAAGGCTTCTGCGTGCCGGTAGTGGCAGGAAGTGACCTTATATTGTGGATTCTCTAATTTGCAGGAATGGTGACTGCTTGAAGGAGGATAGGTATAATTTTCTGGTAATATTCAGCAGTAAATTTACGTGTTCCATTGTGGGTACATGTGTAAGGTATGTAAGGCTGTGCAAGTTGTCTTTTCCTATTACAATATTGCCTTCGAATTATATACCGGATTCCATCTCACGTTTCACAAGAAGCCACAGATCTCTTCCGGGTTTTGCAAAATGGTATCTGAAACGGGGGATATGCCATCAGGCAAAACGGAAACTAATCTTCAGATGGGTTTCTTTGCCGGATGTTTCCGCTTCTTACATGCAGATAAATGAAGTTATCAGGGTGGTAACGGAATGTTCGGAATATAAGAAGTGAATTAGAAACATACCTTATTCAGGGCGGGTGGGATTTCAGGTATCATTTTACCGGGCGGTTTTCCGCTTAATGGAGAGAGCTCAGGAAGAGGATGTCAAAAGCCAAAAAGGAACTGATTATAAAAAATAGCCTATACATGGAAGATAGACTATTTTTTATATTCGGGCTTACCACAAAGCAACTTTTCCTAAATTGCCAATTTCAAGTTTTGCGCTTATTCCCATAGCCTTGAAAACTCTGGAAATAGTAGAAAAAGTCAGGTTTTTCCCGTTCTCAATCCGGGAAATCTGTGCCCTTTGCACCCCAATCAGGTTGCCTAATTCCTCTTGGGTCAGGTTCTTTGATTGCCGGGCTTGTTTGATTGCTTCACCAATCAGAAACGAATGCAGGTCCGCTTCATATTTATCCCGCTTAGGAGTACCTTTTTCTCCTATATACTTATCCTCTATTTCTTCAAGGGTGTAAAACTTCATATCTTTCATATCATTTTTTTTTAGAGTTAAAATATGCTTTTCTTATTTCTTCGGCTTTTGCTATCTCTTTTGATGGAGTTTTTTGGGTTTTCTTGATAAACCCATGTGTAGCGATTACTAAAGTATCCATATCGCTCGTTTTGTCCCAAAATGCCAGCAGGCGATATTGAGTATTACTGTGTCTTGTTCTAAATTCCCAAATATCCGTATCATCCAATTTTTTAAAAAGTTTAGGATCTATGATATATGTCGATTTACGAATGTTATAAACAATCTTATCTCTGATTTTAGAACCTAATCCATTCAGGAAATCACTTGCTTCCGGTGACAATACCACATCAAATTTAGCTTTTGCTTCCATTACTTTCATTTTGATGCAAATATAAGTAAATAGTTCCATATAAGGAAACGTTTTTAAAAAAAATGAAATGAATCAATATAAAAAACAGCTTCTTGGAACGGGGCTTTTTATGTAGCATGTAAATTGTAACTTTGCCCGTGGAAAAACGGAAAGTCGTATGTCCCACTTTTACAGGGGTATGGTTTTTCTGCCCTGCGGGAATGTCTATCTTTGCCGGCTCAACAAAGAGACAGACACCGGAATGGAAACAAAGAGCCAAAATTTAAAAGACAAACTGTATATGTGGTACAAGGTAAGAGAACTTCAGTCGAAAGGACTGAACAAGACACAGATCGGAAAATATCTGGGCGTGGACCGGAGCACTGTGCGGAGATATCTGCGGACAAGCCGGGAAGAGTTTTTCAGAAAGCAGAACTCCCACCGGGAGTATGAACTCAAGTTGGGAAAGTACGAGGAGTATGTACGGGGTACACTGGAAGAATACCCGTACATATCGGCTGCCCGTATGCATGACTGGCTCAGGGAGTGTTACCCCGATTTTCCGCGGGTATGTGACAAGACCGTATTCAATTTTGTAGACAGGATACGCAGGAAGTACGGTATCGGGAAAAAATCCGAGGCCCGGATACGGCGTGATTATGAGAAGTTGCCTGAGACCCCCTACGGGGAATATGCCCAGGCGGATTTCGGGGAGAAGTGGATACCTGTGAAGAATGGCGGAAGCACGAAGGTTTACTTCTTCGCCATCGTACTGACGCGTTCCCGCTATAAGTTTATCCATTTCAGCCGTCGTCCTTTTGATACGGAGCTTGCGATTTATGCCCATGAACTGGCCTTTCAGTATTTCGGGGGCAGGCCTGAAAAGATTATCTATGACCAGGACAGGGTGCTTATAGCACGCGAGAACCTGGGAGATTTGATACTGACCGGGAAATTTCAGTCATTCATAAAAGAGCAGCATTTCCAGCCGGTATTTTGTCGCAGGTCAGACCCTGAGTCGAAGGGGAAAGTGGAGAATGTGGTGAAGTATGTGAAAGAGAATTTTCTGGTGGCCCGTGTTTTACAGGATATCCCCGGGCTGAATGAGGAAGCCCGGAAATGGCTTGAAAGGACGGGTAATGGAAAAGTGCACGGGACCACCCGCCTGGTCCCCTCTGAGGAGTTCGCTGTGGAGAAAGGATACCTGAAACCTTATTATGGTCTACCGCAGCCACCACAGGAGCAGATGAAGGAGTATCACGTGCGTAAGGACAACACGGTCCAGTATAGGGGGAATTATTACAGCCTGCCATGCGGCACTTACCGGAGCGGGCAGACGAGGGTCTGGTTGCAGGAAACTGAGGGGTATGTGGAACTGTATAGCAAGGAGACGGGAAAAATCGTCGCCAGACATCCCCTCTGTACCCGAAAAGGAAAAACGATTTATGACGAAAGACACAGAAGGCCCAAGAGTATTGGGGCACAGAAGCTGGCCGAACGTATCCTTGTTTATGTATCCGGAAACCGGGAGGTCGCCTTGTGGATGGAGAACCTCAAGAGAAAGAAAGAACGCTATTACAAGGATAATCTGGAAGTGGTTCTGCACATGATGCCGGGCTATGACAAGGATATCTTGATAGAGGCAGTGCACATATGTCTTGATAAGGGCATCTACAATGGCGATTCCGTTAAAAGCCTGTGTGAACACGTGCACAGGAGACGGAATAAAGAAACTGAAACAGACAGGACGGACAGTTGCCCGCCGCGACAAACCGGGCTGATACAGTCTTACAATGAAATCTTCCATGGCTATGATAAAACATAAAAAGGAGCTGGTTGAATATGCACGGCACCTGAAACTACCGAACTTGGCAGAACATGTGGGTGTGATACTTCATGAAGCACAGGAGAAGCAACTGACCTATTCGGAGTTCCTGGCGAATTGTCTTGCCAGGGAAATCCAGGGCAGAGAAAGGAAAAGCTACCTGACACGGTTGAAACTCTCCGGACTCCCCGCCAAATACGATCTGGACCTGTACGACTATGACAGGGCGGAAGGAATGGATAACAGGAGGCTGCGCGAACTGCGTGAGCTGGTATGGGTGAACCAGGCATACAATCTTCTTCTGGTAGGCCCTTCCGGAACCGGCAAGACCTTTATAGCCGCCGGACTCGTGTATGAAGCCGTAAAAGCGGGATACGAAGCATATCTGATGACACTGGAGGAGCTGCTCACATGCCTGAAAACGAAAGAGGTCTCCGCACATGCGATGAAAACATACAAGCGGATCATGAAGGCCCGGCTGCTGGCCATAGACGATGCCACACTGTTCCCTTTGAAAAGAGAAGAAGCCGTGTTGCTGTTCAAACTGGTCAATGACTTCCAGGAAAGGACATCACTCATCATCACGGCAAACAAGGCACTCACCCGTTGGCTGGAAACATTGGAGGATGAAGCGGTCACAGCCGCCTTGCTTGACAGGCTGCTCTACTGCTGCGAGATTATCAGGCTCGGAGGAACAAGCTATCGCATGCAAAACAGGAAAACAATTTTTAGCAACCAAAACACGGATATAGGCACGTAAAAAGAGTTAAGGAAAGTGAAGCATCTTCGATGCTGGAGTGAGATATACTAAATTACCTAAAAAAGTGGCGTACAAATTTGCGCGCCACAAGTGGTTTTACAGTAAAGACAATCGGGGATGCATTTACCACCAAAGGAAATATAAAAAAATCTTCTAAATAATAAAAACAAGTAAGGGAAGATAGTCTTTAAGTTCTGATCTGAGTTTACGCAATGCGATAGATATTTGATTTTCAACAGTATTGACGGATATGTTCAGACGCTCGGCTATCTCTTTATATTTTAATCCTTCTATCCGGCTGAGGAGAAAAATTTCTCTGCAACGTTCAGGTAACTTTTGCATTGTCTGGCTTAATAGATTTTCTACTTCCGGAATGGAGGAGACAGCTTCGTCGAACTGTTCCAAAGCATATAGATTCAGTTGATATTCCAACTCTTCGTCTGCTTTCAGTGAACAGGTTTTAGCCTGAATATACGACTGGTGTTTCAGAAAGTTTAAACATCTGTTTTTGATCAGTGTGAAAAGAAAGGCATCCAGATGTTCTATGTCTTTCAGTAGGTCCAGATGTTCCCACAGATAAAGAAAGGTATCCTGCACTATGTTTTCTGCATCCTCTTCTGCAATGACATAGGTTTGTGAGAAGCGGAGCATTCTTACATAATATATAGAATATATGTCTGAAAAACTTTTCTGTGTTTCCAGTAGATGATTAGGCTGCATTCTTTTTAGCGGACTTATTTCTTTTGTCTATAGTATAAGATATGTTTAGATTGCAAATATAACTAAATAGTTTGCAATGTAGGAGAGTAGTTTTAATTTTTATTTTGCTTATTGTGAAGCATCTTTCTTTAATATGTTTTTTCGGAAAATGCTCTTTTTTATTGGAATACGGTTGAATAGGGGTAAAATCGTGGACAGTGCCTTTCCCGTCCTCTCATTCGCAAAATGCATTTCTATCTTCCATCTTCCACCTTTTTTCATCTTTTTATCTGATTATCATTTAGTTAATACGGTGGAAGATCGCGTTTTCAGCCCGTTTATCTTCCACCCTCATCTTCCATCTTCCACCCTCTGCCATCGCTTGAAAAACTTTCCTAATTCACTCGTATTCAGAAGTATACTTTCTGTTTCTTGTCAGTTTTTCCCTTAAAAAGCATTTTCATATCCCCGCTTGTTTGCTTGAAAATGCTCTGCTTTTTTCCGGAAGTCCTTTGTTATTTGCCGCTTGGGATATTCTTTGCCCCCGTCCGCCCCATTCCCTGTCCGCTATTCCCTTTCTCCCGCCTTCCTGAATAGACGGTGTCTGTCCTTTACCTTGTCCTCCCGCCTTTCCTTCCGCCGGCGCTTTCCCTCAAGCATGGTCTGTCCGAAGCATACGTTGCCTTGACGCTGCCTTTACGCGCGTACCCCCGTAACCTTGAATGCGGGTTCCATTTACCAACCGGGGTAAACGCTTTTACATGCCGAGGTAAATGGCTTTACATGCTGAGGTAAATGCTTTTACATGCCCGGGTAAATGGCTTTACATCAAGAATAAAATTCAGGTAAATATACTCTTCTGATTATCAATGATATTTAACTGCTGACCCAGCTACGCATTTATCCGGGTGCCCCCTGAGAATCCCTTTCCCATATCCCCCCGGAGAAATTTGAAACCGCCTGGCGGTTCGTTCCCAACACAGAGATTCCCCTCCCTCCCCAATCAATCCCCCCTCCTTGTTTTCCAAGTATTCCCCCTCTATATATTATAATAATGTGTCCCCTTGGCCCTCCCTTTTTCCTTCTTTTTAAAGTATGCTCTAAAACCTGCCTCTCCCTCAGTCCTTTACATCTAAATTTATATTTTTATGAAAAAAAACTTCCTTATATATTTGCCTTGTATTGGTAAATCGCGTACTTTTGCACCCGCTTTCCAAGAGAGGGAGAGCCGATTGAAATTGACATGTTGCAAGTGCGTATTGATTGCCTTAACGAACAACCAAAATAATCTCCTTTTTCTTTGGAGTTTAATATTAAAATTCGTTATCTTTGCAGTCCGATTCGCGATAAAAGGCGTTTATTCCGGTGCCTTTCCCTTTCGCTAAGAGAGCCAGAGAACAGACCGGGAAAACATTTTTTAAAAAAAAAACTTCCAGAAACATTTGGTGTTTTAAAATAAACCTTTTACCTTTGCACCCGCTTTTGAGACGAAGCGCAATCGAAAAGAAGAGTTCTTTGAAAAATTGATAAACAATACAAGTAGTACAAGTAAAATTTAGAACCGTCAATACTTATTATATAGGTATATGAAAAAATGACCGTCAATAAATTTTCGACATCCTGAACAGAGCTAATATTGTCCCTTATTGGGACATATAACAATACTTTTACAATGAAGAGTTTGATCCTGGCTCAGGATGAACGCTAGCTACAGGCTTAA